>LBJMR02800__coassemble_171_pt1 | contig 138103 bp, 102 predicted proteins | sample LBJMR02800__metabat2_low_PE_051 | metagenome-assembled genome bin LBJMR02800
TGCGCCGTGTTCGGCTCGTGGATGAACGAGCGCGCCATCCTCTACCGCAAGCTCAACAACATCCCCTCGGAGTGGGGTACGGCCGTCTCGGTACAGGCCATGGTCTTCGGAAACATGGGCAACAACTCCGCGACGGGCGTGGCCTTCTCGCGCGACGCCGCAACGGGTGAGAACATCTTCAACGGCGAGTACCTGATCAACGCCCAGGGCGAGGATGTCGTGGCCGGCATCCGCACGCCGCAGCAGATCACCATCGAGGGGTCGAAGCGCTGGGCCAAGGCCCAGAACATCTCCGAGGAGGAGCGCAAGGCGAAGTATCCCTCGCTCGAGGAGGTGATGCCCGACGTCTACAAGGAGCTCAACGAGATTCAGCACCACCTGGAGCAGTACTTCACCGACATGCAGGACATCGAGTTCACGATCCAGGACGGCAAGCTCTGGATGCTCCAGTGCCGCAACGGCAAGCGCACGGGTGCCGCCATGGTCAAGATCGCCATGGACATGCTGCGCGAGGGGCTGATCGACGAGAAGACGGCCGTGCTGCGCTGCGAACCCGCGAAGCTCGACGAGCTGCTGCACCCCGTCTTCGACAAGAAGGCCATCGCATCGGCACAGGTCATCACGAAGGGTCTGCCCGCCTCGCCGGGCGCCGCGACGGGTCCCGTCGTCTTCTTCGCTGACGACGCCGAGAAGGTCTACGCCAAGACGAAGCAGAAGGCCATCCTCGTGCGTATCGAGACCTCGCCCGAGGACCTCAAGGGCATGCTCGACGCCGCCGGTATCCTCACCGCACGCGGCGGCATGACCTCGCACGCGGCCGTCGTGGCCCGCGGCATGGGTAAGTGCTGCGTATCGGGCGCCGGCGAGCTGCAGATCGACTACAAGACCCGCACGATCCAGGTCAACGGCTTCACCGTAAAGGAGGGCGACTGGATCTCGCTCAACGGCTCGACGGGCGAGGTGTACCTCGGTCAGGTGGCCACGCAGGCCGCCGACCTGAGCGGCGACTTCGGCAAGCTCATGGAGCTGGCCTCGAAATATGCCGTGCTGAAGGTCCGCGCCAACGCCGACACGCCGAAGGATGCCGCACAGGCCTTCGCATTCGGTGCCGAGGGTATCGGTCTCTGCCGCACGGAGCACATGTTCTTCGAGGGCGACCGCATCAAGGCGATCCGCGAGATGATCCTCGCCGACGACGAGGCCGGACGCCGCGTGGCGCTGGCCAAGCTGCTGCCCATGCAGCGCGGCGACTTCGAGGGGCTGTTCAAGGCCATGAACGGATTCCCCGTGACGGTGCGCCTGCTCGATCCCCCTCTGCACGAGTTCGTGCCCCACGATGAGAAGGGTCAGAAGGAGATGGCCGAGGAGATGCACGTGCCCCTGAAGAAGATCGTCGAGAAGGTCGAGTCGCTGGCAGAGTTCAACCCCATGCTGGGACACCGCGGCTGCCGTCTGGGCAACACCTATCCCGAGATCACCGAGATGCAGAGCCGCGCCATCATCGAGGCGGCCATGAACGTCAAGGCACAGGGTATTCCCGTGCATGTGGAGATCATGGTGCCGCTGGTGGGCAACCACAAGGAGCTCCGCTACCAGAAGAACATCATCGACTCGACGGCCGAGCAGGTCTTCACCGAGCGCAACGACCGCATCGACTACATGGTCGGCACGATGATCGAGGTGCCGCGCGCCGCCGTCACGGCCAACCAGATCGCCGAAGTGGCCCAGTTCTTCTCGTTCGGCACGAACGACCTGACGCAGATGACGCTCGGCTTCTCGCGCGACGACATCGGCAAGTTCCTGCCCGTCTACCTTGAGAAGGGCATCCTGAAGAACGATCCGTTCCAGATTCTCGACCGCAACGGCGTGGGTCAGCTCATCCGCGAGGCCGTCTTCAAGGGACGCGGCACGCGCGAGAACCTCAAGTGCGGTATCTGCGGCGAGCACGGCGGTGAGCCCTCGTCGGTGGAGTTCTGCCACTATGCGGGTCTCAACTATGTGAGCTGCTCGCCGTTCCGCGTGCCCATCGCACGCCTGGCCGCCGCTCACGCAGCGCTCAAGGAGAAATAATCCCGAAAAAACGGTTCATGCAGGAGGTCCGCGGCACAAGTGTTGCGGACCTCTTCGTTTGCCGTTTGCGACCGGTTTGGCCCTAAAAAAGGCAAGTTGGTCGAAAAAAGTTGAACCGTAACGATATTTTTATTATATTTGGTTTCGCAAACCATCGGAACCTTTAAGCAACCAAAATAGCAAGTTTATGAAAAAGATCCTTCTCGCGGCTGTTGTTGCGTTGTTCGCAACCACGGCATGGGCTCAGACCCCGGGTAATTGGGCAGTTGGTCCCCAGATCGGCGTATACGCCAACACGGGAGCCCAGGGTGCCGTTTTAGGAATCGGTGCCGTCGGCCGTTACAGCTTCACCGACAACTGGCGCATTCAGCCCTCGCTGATGGGCATCTGCAAGTCCGGATGCTCGATCGACCTCAGCGCCGACGTACAGTATCTCTTCGACGTGGCTCCCGACTGGAAGGTCTATCCGCAGGCCGGCTTGAGCGCCAATGACATCGGCGGCTGGTCGTGCGGCATCCACCTCGGCGGCGGTGCCGACTTCTCGGTGGCCCGGAACTGGGACATCACGGCCGGGCTGAAGTGGATCATCCAGACGGCACAATACCACAAGAATCCCATCCTGATCAACGTCGGAGCCTGCTACAAGTTCTGATACATTCGGATGCGACAGAAAAAGTCCGGGAACCGACTGGTTCCCGGACTTTTTTCGTATAGGCCATTTGTCGGAAGCGCCTGCGGCGGCGGAGCGTCACTTTCCCATTTGTCGCCTCCTCTTGTCCGTCACACCTCCTCTTGTCCGTCGCCTCCTCTTGTCCGTCGCCCCCTCTTATCCGTCGCCCCCCGGGCGTCACTTCCCCTCGTTGAGGCGGATCATCTCGAAGATCCGGTAGCCCACGGGGGCGTAGGAGCGCCACGAGGCCCGCTTGACGCGGTAGGTCCACGTCCGATCGCCGGCGTAGAGCGTGACCGAAGGCTCGGCCGTCTCGTCGAAGAAGGCTTCGACGGAGGTTACCGGGGCCCGGAAGGTGTAGCGGTGGCGCCAGCGTTTGCGGTCGGGTTCGAGGTAGATCTTCTCCGCCGGGCCCGACAGGAGGACTGGACCCGCCACGAAGCGCACGGAGTCGATCGGCGTCGCACACTCCATGAAGCAGGTGAAGTTGATCGTCGCCAGCCCGTCGCGATGCTCCTTGTAGGTGATGTCGAAGGTCAGGTCGCCCGCCCCGTCGTGCTCGAAGAGCGTGCAGGGCAGCGTGTGGTAGATCGTTCCGTCGGCCTCGGCCTTCGAGACGTAATGGCTGCGGATGTTTTGCGCCGCCGCGGCCGCCGCAAGTCCCGTCGCAAGCACGACGGCCAGCAGACACCGCCTAATCACCGTAGACGATGACCGTATAGATCGTATAGAGGCCGACATAGGACTTGGCCTGGTAATCGACGTGGTGGATGCGCGTGATTCCCGCTTCGCGGGCGGCCGTCTGGATGCTGGCGTCACCCAGTGCCACGAGACCCAGGTAGCTCTTGGCTTCGGCCGTGCCGACCTTGCTCGATCCGGCGTTGCCCGTCACGGCCAGGCCGTCCTTGACATCGGTATAGAGACCTCCCACGAGGGGCGACTTGACGCACCCGGCGAGAAGCAGGGCGGCAAAGGCCGCCGCAAGAATCTTTTTCATATCGGTGGTAACTTATTTGGTTTTGTATGCGCAGTGGTATTTCCCCTTGGCCAGGTTGAGCAGCTTGCCCTTGAGCAGGTTGCGGCGCAACGGCGAGATGCGGTCCGTGAAGACCGTCCCCTCGATGTGGTCGTACTCGTGCTGGATGACCCACGCCTTCAGTCCGGTGAACTCCTCGTCGTGAGGCTTGAACTCCTCGTCGAGGTAGCGCATGCGGATGCTCAGCGAGCGCTGCACGTCGGCGTGGATGCCCGGGAAGGAGAGGCAGCCCTCGTTGTAGGTCTTCTTCTCGTCGGACATGGCGTAGATCTCGGCGTTGATGAAGGCGCGCTTGTAGTCGGCGCACGAGGGGTCCTCGTCGGCCCACGGCGTGCAGTCGACGATGAACAGGCGGATGTCCTTGCCGATCTGCGGAGCCGCCAGGCCCACGCCTTCGGCCTCCTCGAGCGTCAGGAACATGTCCGCGACGAGCTGCCTGAGATCGGGGAAATCGGCGGGAACGGGCTCGCAGTGTCTGCGCAGCACCTCGTCGCCGTATATCACAATCGGGTATATCATAATCCAAAAATCGTTTGTTGCAAAAATTCAACCGTTTTCAGCGGGCGAGCGACTCCATGTAGCTCTGCAGGATGATCGTCGCCGAAATCTTGTCGACGAGGGCCCGGTCGCGCCGGGCCATGCGTCCGATGCCGCTTTCGAGCATCGTGCGGTGGGCCAGCACCGAGGTGAAACGCTCGTCCCAGAAAAGCACCTCCTTGTCGGGATAGGCGCGGCGCAGGCGTGCAGCCAGCGGCTCGACGTAGCGCCACGTCTCCGAGGGCGAACCGTCCATGCGCATGGGCTTGCCCACGACGACGGTCGAGACCTCCTCGCGTGCGAAGTAGTCGGCGAGCCAGCGCTCCAGCTGCTTCGTCTCGACGGTCTCGAGCCCTCCGGCGATGATCCGCAGCGGGTCGCTCACGGCGATGCCCGTGCGGCGTGTTCCGTAGTCTATGGCAAGGATGCGTCCCACGGCTGCGGCGGCGTTATCCGGCGATGCGGGCCAGGAACCAGCGGGCGGCAAGCCACCCCGCCACGGCCCCCAGTGCAAGGCACACGGCCACGACGGTGCGGCGCACGCGACGCGGGTCTTCCGGCTTGCGCTCCATCGGCCATTACAGGTTCAGTTTGCGGAAGAGCTTGCGGTAGGAGCACTCCTCGTCGACGAGCGACGGAAGGGCCTCGATCAGCACGCGCTCCTGCTCCATCGTGTCGCGGTGACGCACCGTCACGGTGCCGTCCTCAAGCGTCTGGCCGTCGACCGTCACGCAGAAGGGCGTGCCGATGGCGTCCTGACGGCGGTAACGCTTGCCCACCGAATCCTTCTCGTCGTAGACGACGTTGTAGTCGTACTTGAGCAGGTCGACGATCTTCTGCGCCACCTCGGGCATGCCGTCCTTCTTGACCAGCGGCAGCACGGCCACCTTCACGGGGGCCAGCGCCGCCGGGAACTTCAGCACGACACGCTGGTCGCCGCCCTCGAGCGTCTCCTCGGTATAGGCGGCCGACATCACCTGCAGGAACATGCGGTCGACGCCGATCGAGGTCTCGACGACGTAGGGCACGTAGCTCTCGCCCGTCTCGGGATCGAAGTAGGTGATCTTCTTGCCCGAGAACTTCTGGTGGTTGCCCAGGTCGAAGTCCGTGCGCGAGTGGATGCCCTCGACCTCCTTGAAGCCGAACGGGAAGTTGTACTCGATGTCGGTGGCGGCGTTGGCGTAGTGGGCCAGCTTCTCGTGGTCGTGGAAGCGGTAGTTGTCGTCACCGAAGCCCAGGGCGCGATGCCAGGCCATGCGCGTCTGCTTCCACTCGTTCCACCACTGCATCTCGGTGCCCGGGCGCACGAAGAACTGCATCTCCATCTGCTCGAACTCGCGCATGCGGAAGATGAACTGCCGGGCGACGATCTCGTTGCGGAAGGCCTTGCCGATCTGTGCAATGCCGAACGGCAGCTTCATGCGGCCGGTCTTCTGCACGTTGAGGAAGTTGACGAAGATGCCCTGCGCCGTCTCGGGCCGCAGGTAGATCGTGCTGGCACCCTCGGCCGTCGAGCCCATCTGCGTGGAGAACATCAGGTTGAACTGCCGCACCTCGGTCCAGTTGCGCGTTCCCGACACGGGGCAGACGATCTCGCAGTCGAGGATGATCTGCCGCAGCTCCGCCAGGTCGTTGGCGTTCATCGCCGCGGCAAAGCGCTCGTGCACCTCGTTGCGGCGCGCCAGCGTCTCCGCCACACGGGGCGACGTGGCCCGGTACTTCGCCTCGTCGAACGACTCGCCGAAGCGCTTGCGGGCCTTTTCGACCTCCTTTTCGACCTTCTCGTCCTGCTTGGCGATCCAGTCCTCGATCAGCACGTCGGCACGGTAACGCTTCTTTGAATCGCGGTTGTCGATCAGCGGATCGTTGAAGGCGCTCAGGTGACCCGAAGCCTCCCATGTCTTGGGGTGCATGAAGATCGCGGCGTCGATGCCCACGATGTTCTCATGCAGCTTGACCATCGAGTCCCACCAGTAGCGTTTGATATTGTTCTTCAGCTCCACGCCGTTCTGACCGTAGTCGTAGACGGCGGCCAGACCGTCATAGATTTCGCTCGAGGGGAATACGAATCCGTACTCCTTGCAGTGGGCGACCAGCTTCTTGAAAAGTTCTTCCTGCGTCATCGTATATGATTTTGTATTTGTATGTTCCGAACCACAAATGTACAAAATAAATGGAAAATCGGGCCCTCGGAGGGCATATTATTTCATTTTCCGCCGGAAACACCCTTTTCTGCCGGAAACGCCCCCGCCCTGACCTCTCCGGCGAAGCGCTCCGCCGCACCGTCTCCGGCCTGCGTCCGCTCCGTCGTCCCTCGCGTCGATCCGTTCGGCTTCCGCATCGACCCGTTCGGCTTCCGCATCGCACCGTTCGGTTCCTGCATGATCCCGCTCCGCCCGGCTCCTTCATTGTCCCGCCCCATCCTCACGCCGGCACGACTGCCACTCCTCTATCCCGGTGCCCGCATCATCCCACTCCTGTTCTCGCGTCGCTCCGGCAGCCACTCCTTTTGCCCGGCAGAGCCGCCATGGAGGTGAGGAACAAAAAAAATCGGCGTTTTTTTGGAGTATTCGTAAAATTTTTACTACTTTTACACCATATTGCAGTGACAACCTTGTATCCGCGCCGCAACGGTTTGCACGCCGCATCCGCCTCTCTTCTCACCCGGGAATTCCGATGACGGGTGACGTGCCCGCAGCTGGTTCGGAACAGCATACGGAAACAACTTATTTATCAATTTTCAATCAAAAAACACAAAAGCATGAAAAAATTCGCCATCCTTCTCCTGATGTCGTGCTTTGCGCTCACTGCCGCAGCGCAGGATGAGACCGCCGAAGCCGAAAACGTGAAGAACGTCCGCAAAAAGTTCTTCAACATCAGCTACCTCTCCGACAAGATCAAGTTCTCGGAGGGCAACATCGGCCTGAACAACGCCTTCGACGAGGTCGAGGGCATCGCCAATGACAAGAACATCGGCATCAAGAACAACTGGGGTATCTCGCTGACGCGCGGCCGCAGCTACATGCTCCACAAGAAGCCCATCGCCCGCCTGATCAGCATCGGCATCGACGCCAGCTTCTTCGATGTCAGCTACTCGAACTACACGGCGTCGTTCAACGACCTGGGCGCTTCGGACCTGGATCTGGGCGAACTCGAGGACTTCGATGCCGACGATCTCAACGACAAAATGGACTTCCACAAGATGGAGTACAGCTTCCAGGTAGGTCCCTCGATCACGATCACCCCGGGTCAGAAGCTCACCGTAGCAGCCTACTTCCGCTACGCGCCGACCTTCTCGTGCCTCTACGTGGACGAGACCTTCGCCGGCAACTACGCTTCGATGTTCGTCACAGGAGCCTCGGTAGCCTACGGCAAGATCGGCGTCGGCATCGAGGCTCGTCTGGGCAGCTGCACCTACAAGACCTTCTCGGGCGATCTCGACTTCTCGGCCAGCAAGATCAAGACGTCGGGCTTCCGCGCCTTTATCCAGTTCCGCTGGTAGAATTTTGTCAATGTGCTAAGAGAGAGGAATTTCCGCATGGGAATTCCTCTCTCTTTTTTCTGTACTTTTGGAGCCAAAAGTACAAGAAAAATCTTTTTCCCTGCTTTTCGGTGGCGAAAAGCAGCAAAAGCCACCCGACCGATTCCGATGTCGGCGTCCGAAAGGCTGAAAGCGGCGTCGGGCGACTATCCGCGGGTTTGCAAGCAAACCGTCCCCGCCGCTGTCGCTTTCAGTCTTCCGTCCGCTTCTCCGCCATCGGAACCAAGTCGGGGATCGCCTGGCGGAAAAACAGGCTCAAGAAAAAGTAGGTGGAAACTGGCTGTTGGGATAAATTGATATTTTACCCTATGCCGCCCATGGCGGCACAATAATTCCGCACTCTCGTTTGACGCGGAAAAAGAGGGGGCGAGTGGCGGCGCGCCTGCTACGGGGTGGCGCTAAGGCTTGATCTTGCGCACCCCGTGCAGCGCCGCGGCTCGCACAATCCCGAGGAAAACGACGTGCGGAGGATTTTGGTACTTTTGGCCCCAAAAGTACAAGAAAAAAAAGTTTGTGAAAACTGAACTTTCAGCGTAAAGTTCAGGAAAAATTTTTACCTGCTTTTCGGTGGCGAAAAGCAGCAAAAGCCACCCGACCGATTCCGATGTCGGCGTCCGAAAGGCTGAAAGCGGCGTCGGGCGACTATCCGCGGGTTTGCAAGCAAACCGTCCCCGCCGCTGTCGCTTTCAGTCTTCCGTCCGCTTCTCCGCCATCGGAACCAAGTCGGGGATCGCCTGGCGGAAAAACAGGCTCAAGAAAAAGTAGGTGGAAACTGGCTGTTGGGATAAATTGATATTTTACCCTATGCCGCCCATGGCGGCACAATAATTCCGCACTCTCGTTTGACGCGGAAAAAGAGGGCGCGGGCTGCGGCGCGTCCGCCACGGGGTGGCGCATAGGCCTGATCTTGCGCGCCCCGTGCAGCGCCGTGGCTCGCGCAATCCCGCGGAAAACGACGTGCGGAGGATTTTGGTACTTTTGGTCCCAAAAGTACATAAAAAAAATTTTGGGCGCTTTTCGGAAAAGCGTCCAAAATTTTTCTGAATAGATGCGCCGAGATTCTTTTGCCCCTTGCTATTTGAGCAAACCTTCCCGCAGGAAGGAGAAATCACCCTCGCGTGCCACGATAAGGTGATCGAGCAACCGAATGTCGAACAGCGCCGCAGCCCGGGCGATGCGTTCCGTCAGCACCCTGTCCTGCGGACTGGCCTCGGCCGCACCCGACGGATGATTGTGCACGAGGATCAACTGCGTAGCCAGCAGTTCGAGCGCCCGCTTGACAATCAACCGATGGTCGACGACCGTCCCCTGCACGCCACCCTGACTCACGCGCTGCCGCTCGATGATGCGGTTCGAGGAGGTAAGGTAGACCACCCAGCACTCCTCGTGATCGAGACGTTCCAACTGCGGGCGGAACAGCCGCACCACGTCGTCGCTCGTTGCGATCACCTCGGCCGCAGCGCTCTGCGCCTCGGCGACGCGCCGCCCGTATTCGGCCGCAGCCAGCAGCAGCCGGGCTCGCCGCAGCCCCAGACCGCCCAGCATGCGCAGGCGCGGAAGCTCGGTCCGGGCCAGCCGCTCGAGCGATTCGCCCGATGCCTGCCACAGCGCATCGGCCGCCTGCTCGTCGTCGAGCAGCAGGGCCAGCAGCTCCCGGTCATCCAGCGCAGCGACACCGCGCGCCGCCATCTTGTCAGCAATCTGTTTCATAGTCCGATCAGAAAAAAAAGCGGGCCGCACCCCACGGAATGCGGCCCGCATGTCACCCTATCGCGTCAGCCTGTCGACACGGTCGAGCAGCGTCGCACACTGCTCGTCACTCATGTACTGCGCAACGGAGAAGGCCGCCTGCTGCTCGGCCTCTTTTTTCGAGTCACCCGAGCCGTGCCCCACCTCGATGTCGTCGACAAGCACCGTGCAGCGGAATACGGGATGTGCGGACGAATAGCCCTGGTCATGGTCCGTGCGGAAGAGGATGCGGTGGTGGTTCTTCTGGCTCCACTCGATCAGGCGGCTCTTGAAGTCGGTCTCCGACTCGATCAGTTCGTCGAGGTTCAGATACCGGTAATAGATGCCGTTGATGAGCAGGCGGTTGACGAAATCGTACCCCTGATCGAGGTAGATCGCCCCCATCATCGCCTCGAAGGCATCGCCGTAAATATGCTTCTGCACGATGCCCGCGCCGCTGTTGGAGATGACCTGCCGGTCGAGCCCGAGGTGCACGGCCAGCTCGTTGAGCGACTGCCGCGAGACGATCCGCGAGCGCAGCTGCGTCATGAAACCCTCGTCGCGGTCGGGAAACTCGATGAAAAGGTAATCCGACGTGACGGCCTCGATGACGGCGTCGCCCAGGAATTCGAGCCGCTCGTTGTTGATCGCCCGGCCGTCCTCCAAAATCAAAGAAGCTGACTTGTGAATCAAAGCCAGCTTGTAGAGTTCGATGTTATGCGGGATGAACCCGAACATATCATCGATGATTCTGTAATAGAGTCTGTTTTCTCCGAAATTCCGTCGGTACGGACGCAACAGGAAGTCGATCACGGCGCCGGAGCTCGAAGAACTACAGTTTGCGGAAGATGACCGTCGCGTTGTGCCCGCCGAATCCGAACGTGTTGCTCAGGGCGCACTTCACGTCGCGCTTCTGGGCTGTATTGAGCGTCAGATTCAGGTTGGGGTCGATCGCCGGATCGAGGTTCTCGCAGTTGATCGTCGGGGGCACCACGCCGTGCGTGATGGCGAAGATGCAGGCCAGCGCCTCGATGGCTCCGGCGGCACCCAGCAGGTGTCCCGTCATGGATTTGGTGGACGAGATGTTCACCTTGTAGACATGGTCGCCCAAGACGGCGGCCACGGCCTTCAGCTCGGGACCGTCGCCTGCGGGGGTCGAGGTGCCGTGGACATTCACGTAGTCGATCTCCTCGGGACGGATGCCGGCATCCTTCAGGGCGTCGCGCATCGCCTTGATGGCACCCTTTCCCTCGGGATGGGGCGCCGTGAAGTGGTAGGCGTCGGCCGAAGCGCCGCCGCCGACGACCTCGCAATAGATCCTGGCACCGCGGGCCTTGGCATGCTCATACTCCTCGAAGATCAGCGCACCGGCACCCTCGCCGATGACGAAGCCGTCGCGGTCCCGGTCGAAGGGGCGCGAGGCGTGCTGCGGATCGGCGTTGCGCGTCGAGAGCGCCTGCATCGAGTTGAAGCCGCCGACCGAAGGTTCGTTGACGGCAGCCTCCGAACCGCCGGCCACCATCACGTCGGCCTTGCCGTAGCGGATGGCCTCCATGGCGGCGATCATGCCGTGGTTGGACGATGCGCAGGCCGAGACGGTGCAGTAGTTCGGCCCCATGAAGCCGTACTTCATGGAGATGAACCCGGCAGCGATGTCGGCGATCATGCGGGGAATAAAGAACGGGCTAAACCGCGGGGTTCCGTCCCCAGCGGCATAGCCCAGACACTCATCGAAGAACGACTTGAGTCCTCCGATGCCCGAGCTCCAGATTACGCCCACACGCTCCTTGTCGACGGTCTCGAGGTCGAGGCCCGAATCCTCCACGGCCTGCGTGGCGGCGACGAGGGCATACTGCGTGAAGAGGTCGTACTTGCGGACCTCCTTGCGGTCGAAATGCTGGCTCGGATCGTAATTCTTTACTTCACAAGCAAACTGTGTCTTAAATTTTCCGGCATCGAAATGAGTAATGGGTCCGGCTCCGCTGACACCCTTCTCCAGATTTGCAAAATACTCCTCAATACTATTTCCGAGCGGGTTGATCGTACCGATGCCCGTAACAACTACTCTTCTTTCTGTCATAAATTTAAGGCAAATTAGCCGTGAAACTACTCTTCTGAAAAATTATTTCTTGTGTGCCTCGATGTAGGAGATGGCGTCGCCTACGGTAGCGATCTTCTCAGCGTCCTCGTCCGGGATCTGGATATCGAAAGCCTTCTCGAACTCCATGATCAGCTCCACGGTGTCGAGCGAGTCTGCACCCAGGTGGTTCGTAAAGCTTGCTTCGGGCACTACCTCCGACTCCTTCACACCCAGCTTGTCGACGATGATCTCGACAACTTTCTTTTGAACATCTGACATAATTCTTAAGTTTTTAGTTAAACAATTATTTGGAAATAGTTCAATGACATTTCCGTGGTAATTTTGCGCAAAAGTAACACTTTTTTTATTACTTTTGACAAAACGGCTCTATTTTTTGTTGACAACTTTTTCGACATTTAGCACATTTTCGCAAACAACAACCTAAAAATCACCATATTATGAAATTGCTTCTGATCTCCAATTCCACCAATGCCGGCGAGGAGTACCTCCGTTATCCGATGCCCGAGATCGGGCGTTTTCTCGCGGGCGCGCGCGAAATAGCTTTCGTCCCCTACGCTGCCGTGACCTTCTCCTACGCCGACTACGAGAAGAAGGTGCAGGCCCGCTTCTCGGAGCTGGGCATCCGGGTGCGCTCGGTGCACCGGGCCGCGGATCCCGCGCGTGCGATCCGCGAGGCGGAGGCCGTCTGCGTGGGCGGCGGCAACACCTTCGCGCTGGCCAAAAAGATGCAGGAACAGGGGCTCATGGCGGCCATCCTGCGCAAGATCAAGGCCGGGACGCCCTACGTGGGCTGGTCGGCCGGCAGCAACGTCGCCTGCCCGACGATCTCGACCACAAACGACATGCCCATCGTGCAGCCCGAGTCGTTCCGGGCCATCGGAGCCGTGAAATTCCAGATCAACCCCCACTACCTCGACGCCAATCCCGAGGGGCACGCCGGCGAGACGCGCGAGCAGCGCCTGCTCGAATACATCGAGGCCAACCCGCGCCGCTGGGTCGTCGGACTGCGCGAGGGGTGCATGCTCCACTACGAGGAGGGGCGGCTGGAGCTCATCGGACGCCGCCCGATGCGCATCTTCAAAAAGGGAATCGCCCCCTACGAGGTACAGCCGGGCGACGACCTTTCGTTCCTGCTCTGACCGCTATAATATAGGTACAGCCCCATGAACCCGCCGCGCACACGATACGCCACGACTCCGTCGGCCGCCGCGCCGGCCGGACACGATGCCGCGCAACAGGCCGGAAGGCCGGGCGCAGTCCCCGCCGGACAACGGGCCGGAAGGCCGGGCACGGTCCTCGCCGGAAGACCGGCCGGAGCCCCGTCTGCACGGACCGCCGGACCGGGCGGAAGAATTCCTGCCGAACGCCGCATTCCCGGCGTGCCGGGGCCGTGCGGACAAAACCGCTGCTGACATGTCGAATCGTGAAACCGGTGCATTGGGCGAACGGGCCGCGGCGGAGGCGCTGCGGGCCGCAGGCTACGAGCTGCAGGCCCTCAACTGGCGGCAGGGTCGCTACGAACTGGACATCGTGGCGAGCAGGGACGGGGTGCTGCACTTCGTGGAGGTCAAGACGCGGCAGGCCGACAGCCTCACGCCGCCCGAAGCGGCCGCCACACACCGCAAGTTTCACGCCCTGCGCCGAGCCGCCTCGGTCTACCTCGCCACGACGGGGTGGCAGGGCGAGGTGCAGTTCGACCTGGCGGCCGTTACCGTGGCGACCGACGGCGCGACCGACGTCCGGCTGATCGAAAATGCCATGGAATGCCACTGGTGATTTTGCATTTCCGACAAATTGTGTTACCTTTGTCCGTTTGAAAATGAAATCCTTGCCGCCGTGCCGTGCGGCGCGTCCGCAGGGAGTTGTGATCGTCGAAAACCAATACAGCAAACCGTAAACCGATGTGGTTATATAATTTCGGTCTGACGCTCTACGTGTGGCTCATCCGGCTCGTCGCGCCGCGACACCCCAAGGCCCGGCTCTGGATCGAGGGACGCAGGGACCTCTTCCGCCGCATGAAGGAGACCATCGACCCCGCCGCCCGCATCATTTGGGTGCACGTGGCCTCGCTCGGCGAATTTGAACAGGGACGCCCCATCATCGAGCAGCTCCGCAAGACCCATCCCGAATACAAGATCCTGCTCACCTTCTTCTCGCCTTCGGGCTACGAGATCCGCAAGAACTACAAGGGAGCGGACTACATCTTCTACCTGCCGATCGACACGCCGCGCAACGCCCGCCGTTTTCTCGACGCGGCGCATCCCGAGATCGCCATCTTCGTGAAGTACGAATTCTGGCTCAACCTGCTCGCCGAGCTGCGCCGCCGCAAGGTGCGCACCTACGTCGTGTCGGCCATCTTCCGCCGCGACTCGGTCTTCTTCCGCCCCTACGGCGGCATGTGGCGGCAGGCGCTCGAATCCTTCGACGTGATGTTCGTGCAGAACGAGGAGTCGAAAAAACTCCTGGCGGAGCTGGGCTTCGACAACGTCCTCGTCGCCGGGGACACGCGCTTCGACCGCGTGGCCGAGATCGCCCGCGCCGCCAAGCAGGTGGATGTCATCGAGCGCTTCCGCGGCGACGGCCGGCTCTTCGTTGCCGGCTCGACATGGGGTCCCGACGAGGAGCTGCTCATCCGCCTGATGAACGACAATCCCGACATAAAGTTCGTCGTGGCACCCCACGAGATGGACGAGAGCCGCATCGCGCACCTCATCGCCGAGACCCGCGGCGGTGCCCTGCGCTACACGCAGTGCACCTCGCGCACGGGCTACGGCTCGCGGCAGCTGCTGATTCTCGACACGGTGGGGCTGCTGGCCTCGGTCTACGGCTACGCCACGTGGAGCTACATCGGCGGCGGCTTCGGCGTCGGCATCCACAACACGCTCGAGGCGGCGACATTCGGACTGCCCGTGGCCTTCGGACCCAACTACAAGAAGTTCAAGGAGGCGCGCGACCTGGTGACGCTCGGCGCCGCCCGCCCGGTCAGCACCTACGAGGAGCTGCGCGCATGGTTCATCCCGCTGCGCGACAACGAGGAGTTCCTGCAGAAGACCAGCCGCATCGCCAAGGACTACACGACACGCCATCAGGGCGCCACGAACATCATCGTCAAGACGATCTTCCACTGACCGCCCCGGGACAGGCCGCTCCATTCGCAACGAGGGGGGGGGCAAGAGGCAAAGCAAAGGGGAAGGAAGACAAGAGAAGACAAGATAAGACGAGCGGGGACGGAAGAAAAGGGGAAGACGAAACCTGCCGCAACAGAAAAGGCCGCACATCCGTGGATGTGCGGCCTTCCTGTTGCCGTATCGGCCAGCCCGGGGCAACACGGGAAATCGCCGTTCGGACGCGATTTTGACCCGCCATCGGCACGGAGGAATCACCCGGAAGGCATCCCCGTTCGGACAAGGCCACTCGCCCGCGCGGGACACCTTTGCGGAAAGGGCGGCATCCGGTCAGCGGCAGAGCGCCCCGCAATAGTCCCTGAACTCCTCCCAGTCGTAATAGGGCGCTCCGGGAAGTGGCAGCCGGGCGTCGTGCTCGTTGTGCAGTATGCGGACCTTCACCTTGCCCTCTTCGTTGCGGAAAAAGACGAACTGAATGTTCGCCGCCATGGGCGAAACCTTCTCGACACTCCACACGCGGGCCACCTCGCCCGGATCCGCGACCCGCTCCGAGGCGCCGTCGATCCGCAGCAGCGAGAGCAGCGGCATCAGAAAGGCGTCGTGGCCGAAACGCAGCGACGCCGCTACCTGCTCCCGCCCGTCGATCACGCGCTGCGCCGTCTCGACGATATTGCGCAGCAGAGGCCGTGCGCTGGCCGCGATCTCAGCGCCGTAGGCCGCCGAAGGGCCCATTTGCAGATAGCGCAGCGCATTTTCGCTCTCCCACAGCGCATAGAGCTCCTCGTCGGTAAAGAGGTCGTAGCACGACAGCCCGAGGTGCGCGGCATCCTGGGCCATCCCCGCCACGACATAGAGCTGCCGCATGAAAAGCAGCGGATCGTCGACCGCTCCCGGATCGGTGAGGAGCGCCGCGACAAAGCGGGCGGGGTCGAGGCGCACGCGCAGCAGGCTGTCTGCCGCACGCTCCGCTTCGGCGTCATGCGCCGCATAGCCGCTGGCGAGATAAGGCAGGTAGCGTTCGCTCGCCTCGCGGACCATGACCAGCGAAGGATTGAGCTCCTTGAGCCGTTCGTTGAAGGCCGCCATGCTCAGGATACAGCGCGGCACGAGCGTCGCGCGGCTCTCGATACGGACCTCGCGGCCTCCCTCCGTGGAGAAGAGCCGGGGCCAGGCGCGGAACATCCGCTCGGCAATGCCGCGGTGTTCGGCCACGCCCCGGGGCGTCAGGTCACCGTAGCGCGAGCGGGCATCGTCGGCCAGGCACTCGACCTTGTGCAGCAGCTCCCGCCCCGCAGGGGTCAGCACGCCGGCCGACGCAGCCTGCCGCAACGCCGCAAGCGGCGCCTCGTAGGCCTCTGACGAGGCGTGGTAGCGGCTTCCGTGGCGTCCGTAATGGCTGATGTAGAAGACCTCGTACCCCTCGGGCACCGGCACGTCGGAGGGAGTTCCGGGTTCATAGGAGTGGTAGATACCCGCCGCACGGTCGCGGCAGCCGGCAATCTCCGCCAGGGTTGTCTGCGCCGCGGCATAGCCTGCCGTCAGCAGCGGCACAAGCAGAAAAAGGGCACGCAGCGCACGCATCATCCGTCTCACTGTTTGTGGGTCATGATGTCGAGGACAAGGCGGTCGGTCTCGTTCATGCCGTCGCGGCCGATGGTCGTGAGGTTGTGGATACACTTGTCCACATCCTCCTCGATGATCCCCTCGACCGGCGTCACACAATGGCCGTCCATGGCCATCATCGCCGACAGCACGGCCGTCGAGACCCCGCTCGTGAGCTTCATCGCGCAGCTCGGCTTCGCCCCGTCGCAGATCATGCCCGTCAGGTTGGCAATCATGTTCTTCACGGCGGCCACCATCTGGTCGTAGCCGCCGCCCATCAGGTAGACGATGCCGCAGCTCGACCCCGTGGCGGCCACCACGCAGCCGCAGAGGGCCGACAGCCGCCCGAGGCTCTGCTTGATGTAGACGACCGTCAGGTGGCTCAATATCAGGGCGCGGATCGTCTGCTCCTCCGTGGCACCGGTCTCCTCGGCGTAGACCACGACGGGCAGCGTCGCGGCGATGCCCTGGTTGCCGCTTCCGGAGTTGCTCATCACGGGGATCATCGCCCCGGCCATGCGGGCGTCGCACGCCGCCGAGGTGTAGGAGAGGATGCGCGAAAAGATGCTGTCGCCCATCACCCGCCGCTCGCGGTCGCAGCGCAGCGTGCGGCCCACGCTGTGACCGTACTCCCCGGCAAACGAAGCCTCGGCGGCAGCCTTGTTCAGGCGGCGCGTCTCGAGGATGAAGCGGATCTCGTCCAGAGGCGTGGTCATGGCGAACTCCCAGACGCGGTGCAGCGTCAGCGGCACCTCGCCCTCTTCGGCTTCGGACGCGGCTGCCCGGCGCTTGTCGAGCAGCACCTCGCCGTCGCGCTCCACGTAGACGAACGTCGTGTGGCCTCCGGCAATGACGGCCACGGCGCGGTGCCCGCCGGCACGGACCTCCACCTCGATGTAGAGTTTTTCGGTGATGCCCTCCTTCAGGGCGATGGCGATGCGCTTTTCGTCGATCATGCGGCGTCCCTCGGCCACGGCCTCGGGCGTCACGTCGCGCAGCACCTCCAGCTGGTATTCCGAGCGGCCGATCGTCGCACCGAGCGCCACGGCAATCGGCAGGCCGATCATCCCCGTGCCGGGGATGCCCACGCCCATGGCGTTCTTGAGGATATTGGCGCTCAACCGCACGTCGATCCGCTCGGGCCGGCAGCCCAGCGTCTCGGCGGCGCGCGCCGTACACAATGCCACGGCGATCGGCTCGGTACAGCCGATGGCCGGCACGACCTCGCGCTGCACGAGGCCGATGATCTGTTTGCGTTCTTCTTCCGGTAGCATATGTATTCGTTGTTGTCTTTGCCGATACACGAAACAACCTGGCTTGCGATCCGTCAGACGGGGCAAGGTCGGGAATGCGGCCGCTCGGGGCAGCCGCCTCATACAAAGATACACTTTTTTTGTTATTTTTGTCACACACAAGCACACAACAATGGAAAAACCCGAAAACCGGCCCTGGGAGGTTCTCTCGAGCGAATACCTCGCCCGCGAACCGTGGTTCACCGTGCGCCGCGAGCGGCTGCGCCTGCCCGACGGACGCATCGTCCCCAGCTACTACGTGTTTGAATACCCCGCGTGGGTGAACGTCATCGCCATCACGCGCGACGGGCACTTCGTGATGATCGACCAGTACCGCCACGGACTGGGCGAGACCGACTACGAGATCACAGCCGGCGTCGTCGAGCCGACCGATGCGTCGCTGCTGGCGGCGGCGCAGCGCGAGCTGATGGAGGAGACGGGCTACCGCGGCGGGCAGTGGCGCGAGCTGATGACCCTCTCGGCCAATCCCGCGACGCAGAACAACCTGACGCACACCTTCCTGGCCACGGGCGTCGAGCGGCAGGGCGACCAGCACCTCGACCCGACGGAAGACCTGCGCGTGCACCTCTTCACCGAAGAGCAGGTGCTCGAGCTGCTCCGCACGGGCGCCATCCGCCAGGCGCTGATGGCCGCGCCGCTGTGGCGCTACTTCTGCGAAAAGAGCAACTGACCGCACGCAAGGCCCGGCAAAGCCGGCCCGCCTACCCTACCCTGACCGCAAAAAAACGGCCCTTCGCAAATCGAAGGGCCGTTTTTTTTGTCACCGCACCGGGCGATCACTTGCCGACGGTCTGCGCCAGCGCGAAGAAGTACTGCGCGGGATCGAGCCCGAGGGCCTTGAGCAGTTCGTCTGCAGGGGCGCTGCCGCGCGTGACGGACTTCAGGCCGTGCCCGGCCGTGTAGAGATTGACATTCTCGGCACAGCCCGCGGCATCCTGTCCGCAGAGGTAACGCACCTTCTCGGCCGGGATTTCGCGGTCGGCATAGACCGACAGGTCGGCAATGTAGACCAGATTGAGCGGTGCGGCCACGGCGAAGGGCTGCGCGGCGGAGAGGTTGCGCAGGTCACCCTCGGCCACGCGCACGAGCTTGTGCGCCGGGGCCTCGTAGCGATAGACCCCCTCGGCAAAGAAGGCATAGACGCGGATCGGGTAGAGCGCCAGCGCCGACGGTGCCGTCAGGCGCCCCTGTTCGGGACGGTTCACGCCCGCAGCGGCCCACAGCACGCCCGAGAGCTCCTCGAGCGACAGCGGCTCGGCGGCGTATTCGCGCCACGAACGGCGGTTCTGCAACGCCTCGTTGATGGTCAGGCCCGCCTGCGGGTCGACGGGCAGCAGCGCGATTTCGGCGCCGTGCACGACGGCCGTAGCAGGTTCGGAAGCCTCGCTTCCCGACTGTGATTGTCCGCCTCCGCACGCTGCGAAGAGCAGCGCCGCAAAGGCCATAGCGGTTCTTTTCATCGTATTCGGATTTTTCAGGTTCATGCAAAGATACGTTTTTTGCCGAAAAAAGGGTATCTTTAGGGGCGTAAAAAAAACGAAAAATCATGACACCCGCGAGCGTATACACCCTCTTCTTCTCCCCGACCGGCACCACGGCCCGCACGGCCGATGCCATCGCCGCAGCCCTGGCGCGCGACACGGCCCGCCCGGATGCCAGTGTCCCCGTCCGCCGCATCGACCTCACGCATGCAGCCGCCGCACCCGTCACCCTGCCGCCGGAGGCTGCCGTCGTCATCGCCGTACCCGTCTACAGAGGGCACGTTCCGCCGCTGGCGGCCGAGCGCATGAAGCAGGTGCGTGGCACGCAGACGCCGGCCGTCATCGTCGCGGTCTACGGCAACCGGGCCTTCGAGAAGGCCCCCGCGGAGCTGGCCGCACTGGCCGCCGCGCAGGGATTCCGCCCCGTCGCCGCCGGAGCCTTCATCGGCGAGCACTCCTACAGTTCGCCCGCCACCCCCATAGCGGCCGGGCGTCCCGATGCCGACGACCTGGCTCGCGCCGCCGCCTTCGGGGCCGCCGTGCGGCAGAAGCTCGCCTCCGCAAAGGCGGACGAAGCCCCCACCACGGTCGATGTACGCAAATTGAAAGCCCCCGCCACGCCGCTGTGGCCTCTGCTGCGCTTCATCGCCTTCGCCCTCGGCTACCTGCGCCGGCAGAAGCGGCATCCGGTCGTCTACCTGCCCGTCACCAATGCCGACCTGTGCACCCACTGCGGACGCTGTGCGGCCGTCTGCCCCACCGAGGCGATCCGGCGCGGCGACGAACTGCATACCGATCCGGCCCGCTGCATCCGCTGCTGCGCCTGCGTCAAGGGGTGCCCCGTCGGGGCGCGCACCTTCGACACACCCTTCGCCGCAGCCCTGGCGCGCAATTTCGGCAAGCGCAAACCGCCCGTCACGCTATTGTAAAAAAGCGGCGGGCAAAAGCGGGTTGGCGAACAGATGTAAAAAAGGCGGCGGACGGAGCATCCAATCGCTCCGTCCGCTGCCTGCATCGAAGGCATCACCGCCCCCACTCGCCGGTCAGTCGAGCCGGCAGACCATGACCAGTTCGCCGTCTCGCTCCGCGAGCAACTCGAACCCCTCGCGGAGGTACCACGCCGCGGCGCGGTTTTCGCGCTGCACGGAGAGCGAGACCCGGACGCATCCCTCCTGCCGCAACCGTTCGAGCATCGCCCGCAGCAACAGCGTCCCGATGCCCCGCCCCCGGTATTCGGGATAGAGCGCGATGGCCAGTTCGGGCGTCGCGTCATCGACATGGCCGAATCCGTGCATGCGGCGCACCCACACGGCGCCCGCAACGCGGCCGTCGCACACGGCCGCAAGGCACCGGTCGTCCGCCGCCCGGCCGAACTCCTCGACATAGCGCCGCAGGGCAGGCTCCTGAAGCGCCGTCCGCGACACGGGCGGCGCCCCGTCGGGACGCCAGACCGCCTCGTAGAGAAACTCCGTCAGCAGCCACTGCTCCCCGGTGCGGAGCGGGCGGATCGTCACGCCCGCCATGCTACTCCATGTAGGCATCGACGGTCAGCGGCTCGTCGCCCACCTCGACCGTCAGTTCGGTCAGCTCGCCGCGTGCGTTCTCGTAGCGGAACAGGTAGCAGGAGTTCTTCTCAAGCAGGAACGACAGCACGTCGTTCATGTCCTGCAGCGGCCCGGCCGTGCGGCCGCCGCCCATCTGCTCACCGTCGCGGAAGACATCGACGTTCGCCGCGACACGGTCGCCCGACTGCGAGGCGTGGCGCCGGTCGCGGAACATGCGCAGCGCCACCTTTACGTGCGTGCCCAACCGCTCGGCATCCGAAGCAAAGGCCTCATAGGTATCCACGTAGCGCTGCGTGACATCCACGGCATGCACGTCGCGCGACTGCTCGCTCCACACCATCGGGAACCAGTCGCCCGTCGGACGGAACGACACGGCATAGATCGCATGGTTGCGGTCCCCGGCCACGGCCTGCCCGGCATCGGCCAGGTACCATGCCCGGTCGAGCGCCCACGGCTGGTAATACTCCGTGAAGTGCCATACGCCGTCGATCCACACCTCCGTCCAGCTGTGGTTGCCGCGGTTGTCGTGCCAGGCTGCCGTGCCGGCGAAGCGCGCCGGAATGCCCACGGCCCGCAGTGCATCGACAAGCAGCACCGAGAGTCCCGTGCAGGAGGCCATGCCCTGACGCATCGACTCGGCGGGGCTCTGGTTGGTCTTCTCGCGCAGCGTGTTGTACTCGACGCCCACGACGGCGGGCAGGATGCGGTTCACCGTATCGAGTGCTGCCGCCAGGTCCCGGCATCCGGCCACGCGGGGTGCCAGCCGTTCGTAGAGATCGCGGCGCCAGGCGTCGCGCACCTCGTCGACCACGGCATAGGGCAGCACCTCGTTCAGGAAGACGGAATCGGGCAGCGTCTTCGCCCACGGAAACTCCTCGCGGGCAAGGCAGGCGTAGCGGACATTCTCGCGCAGCAGGTCGAGCGACATCGTGTCGCGGTCGCCGCGCGGCATCCACGCGATGAGCCACGCCATCGCGGCCCGCTCGTCGCGGGGCGTCCCGCGCAGCAGCGCCCGCAGGCTGTCGGCCCGGGGCGCATCGGCCAGCGCCGCATCGAGCAGCGGTTCGTATTCGGCCGGGATGCCCGCGCCGTAGGGGCCGCCGCAGGCCGTGGCCGCAGCAGCAAACAACAGAAGCAGAAGTCTCTTCATCGGGAAGGTTTTTAGGACAATGTGTTCAGAATTTCGGCGATCGTCCGCTCGTCGCAGGCGACGGTGGCGTACTCGGGAATCCCCTCGACGCCGCCCATCGAGACGGCGGGGTTGCGATAGGTCATGCCGCTCTCACGCAGGCAGCGGGCGCTGAAGTGCAGGGCATCGACCCCCGCAGCGGCGATCCGTGCAGCATTCGAGGGGCGCACGCCGCTGCCGGCCATGATGCCGATGCGGCCGTCGGCCTGCCGCACCAGCTCGCGCAGCCGTCCGAGCCCCTCCTCGGCCGTATTGCGGCCGCCGGAGGTCAGTACGCGCCGGCAGCCCGCACGCACGAGCGCCTCGAGCGCCTCGCGCTGGTCGCGCACCATGTCGAAGGCGCGGTGGAAGGTCACCTCCATGCTGCCCGCCTCGGCAACCAGCGCCGCCGTGCGCGCCTCGTCAATCTGCCCGTCGGCGGTCAGCAGCCCCGCGACCACGCAGTCGGCCCCCTCGGCCCGTGCGAAGCGCACGTCGTCGAGCATCTGTGCGAACTCCTCGTCCGTATAGAGGAAATCGCCGCCGCGGGGGCGGATCATCACGCTCAAGCGCACCCCTCCGATGCGCCGGGCCTGCCGGATGGCGGCGGCCGAAGGGGTCGTTCCGCCCTCGTAGGGCGAAGCACACAGTTCCACGCGCGTCAGACCCGCGCGGGCGGCCGCACGGCACGCCTCGATGCCGTAGGCACACAATTCGGTTTCGATCATACGTGCGAAATTAACGATTTGCGGCGGAATACGCAAACGCGCGGCGCAGAAAAAAAGCCTCCATACGCAGTTGCGTATGGAGGCTTTCGGCAACGGCGACCGGGCAGTTACGGCCTCTCGATGACCGTGACGGCGACCGGGCCGTGGGCCCCGAAGACGAGAGCCTGCTCGATATCGGCCGTCTTCGAGGGGCCCGAGATGAAGCAGCCGTAGGCGAAGTCGCCGACCTCGGGCCGCACGACAGCCTCGTGCATCGTGTCGACCAGCGCATCGTGCGGGATGACGATCGCAAGGGCCGTGACGCCGAAGTAGAGCGCCTTGTGGCGCACCTGCTGCGGCACCCACACGGCGCCGTTCTCGGCGACGCCGAAGGCCCCCGGGACAACCGCCAGGTCGAGGTCGACCAGCTCGCGCGGATCCTCCGCACGGTCGGGATTCAACGTCACAAGGGTCACCTCGGACAGCGTCGAGGCGACGCTCCGCGCCTCGGGGAAGCAGCGGCGCACAACCTCGTCGAGCCGCTCGTCCGGCGTCATGGCAACGAACCGTCCGCCGGCAGCCTCCAGCCGGGCGGCGAACATCGCACGGCGGTCGTCGAAGCGCTGGGGCGTGAAGTCAAAGTCGGGATAGGGTCTCTCGGGCATGCCCGACGAGGCCAACCGACGCAGTATCTGTTCCTTATCGTTCATGTTTCTTCGTTTTTTTCCATTGTGCATCGAATGTCCGGGGTGCGAAGGGCGGCATGGCGCGGCCGGGGGCACACCACGGATTCAGGCGGTTTTCGAGCAGCACACGCGGCAGATGGCCGGCGGCGCGGGCGAGGGCGATACCGCCGTAGAAGCGGCGCGGACCGCCCATGACGAAATCCATCCCCTTGACGGCCATCTTCTTCACCGGATCGGCCAGATGCAGCGAATCGAGCTGCTGCCGCCAGAGGTAGATCTGCTCGCCGAGGTCGATCTTCGCCGGGCAGACGCCCGAGCAGGAGTAGCAGAGCGTGCAGGCCGAGACATTGCCGCGGTGCTGCTGCGGCGAGCGCAGCATCGAGAGGTTGATGCCCAGCGGCCCGGGGATGAAATAGGAGTAGGAGTAGCCGCCCGAACGGCGGTAGACCGGACAGGTGTTCATGCAGGCGCCGCAGCGCAGGCACTTGAGCATGTTGCGGTGCGCGGCATCGGCCAGCCACTCCGACCGGCCGTTGTCGACGATGACGACATGGATCTGCCGCCCGGGCGCGGGCCGGCGGTAGAGCGACGTGTAGGTCGTCACGGGCTGCCCCGTGCCCGAGCGGGCCAGCAGGCGCGTGAAGACCCCCAGCGCCCGCATGTCGGGAATCACCTTCTCGAGCCCCATGATGGCGATGTGCAGGTCGGCGAACGAGGTGCCCAGGTCGGCGTTGCCCTCGTTCGTGCAGACGGCCAGCGCCCCGGTCGAGGCCACGGCGAAGTTGACGCCCGTCATCGAGACATCGGCCTCGAGAAACTTCGGCCGCAGGGCGTGCCGCGCCGCATGCGTCAGGTAGGTCGGATCGCTGTTGCCCGGTTCGGTGCCCATCTCGCGCTCGAAGAGCGCCCCGACCTCCTCGCGCCGCACGCCGATGGCCGGCAGCACGATGTGGCTCGGGGGCATGTGCAGCAGCTGCATGATCCGCTCGCCGAGGTCGCTCTCGACCGCCTCCACGCCCCGTTTCTCGAGATAGGGCGTCAGCCCGCACTCCTCCGAGAGCATCGACTTGCTCTTGATGAGGCGGTGTCCGCCGTGCTCGCGGATGAGCTGCCAGACGATCTCGTTCATCGCGGCGCCGTCCGCCGCCCAATGCACCACCATGCCGTTGGCCGTGGCGTTGCGCTCGAACTCCTCGAGGTAGTGGCCCAGACGGCTCAACGTGTGGAGCTTGATCTGCGAGGCGGCGCTCCGCAGCGCCTCCCACTCGGGAATGCTCTCCATCATGCGGTCGCGCTTCTCGCGCACGGCGTAGAGCGCCCTGTCGTGCCACGCCATGCGTTCGGCGTCGGCGACGAAGTGCCTTGCGGCTTCGGAATGCGTACTCATGACTGCGAATTGAGAATTTCGACGATGTGGATGGTCTTGATCGGAAGCCGGTCGTGGTCGATGATGCCCTGCTGGTGCATCAGGCACGAGGCGTCAGCGCCGGTGATGTATTCGGCACCGGTGGCCATGTGGCGGCGCACCTTGTCGCGGCCCATCGCCACCGACACGGCATTCTCCTCGACGGAGAACATGCCGCCGAAGCCGCAGCACTCGTCGCGCCGTTCGGGTTCGACGACCTCCACGCCGTCGACCATCGCCAGCAGGTCGCGCAACTTCGAGTAGCTGGGCACGTGCTGCTCCGAGGGCGACGAGAGGCCCATGTGCCGCACGCCGTGGCAGGAGTTGTGCAGGCTCACACGGTGCGGGAAGCGGGCGTCGAGGTGCGTCGGGCGGAGGATGTCGTGGATAAACTCGCAGACCTCCCAGATCCGCGCATCGACGCAGGCGTGCGGCCGGTAGTCGGGCAGCAGCCGCGGGTAACCCTCGCGCACGAAGACCACGCAGCTGGACGACGGGCCGACCACGTAGTCGTACCCGGCAAAGAGTGCATCCATGCGTTCGGCCAGCGCCCGCGCATCGCGCTCGAATCCGGCGTTGGCCATCGGCTGTCCGCAGCAGGTCTGCTCCAGGGGATAGTCCACCTCGCAGCCCAGGCGCGTCAGCAGTTCACAGGTCGCCTGCCCCACCCGGGGGTAGACGGCATTGATGTAACAAGGTATGAAGAGTCCTACTTTCATCTGCAATGCGTCCTCGGAAGTACATGCGGCCACGCGGCCGCACGCGATCGGGAACCGGCCCCAAAGATAAGACATCCGCCGCAAAATTCTGCATCCAAAGACAAAAAAAAGAGGGAGAACCCTCTTTCGGAAAGGTTCTCCCCCGTCTTCGACGCAAGGTGCGTCCGCATTATTTGATCTCGATCTGTCGGGATGCAGGCGCCGTCACGGTCTCCTTCTTCTTCGGGATCTCGACCGTCAGCACGCCGTTCTCGACCGAAGCCGCGATCTTCTCCTTCTCGACATTGTCGGGAAGAATCAGACTCTGCTGGAACTGGCTGTACGAAAACTCGCGCCGCAGGTAGGTGCCCTTGTGCTTCTTGTCCTCGTCCTTGTGCTCGTTCTTCTTCTCCATCGAGATCACCAGCTCGTTCTCCTCGTTGATGTGGACCTTGAAGTCCTCCTTGGTCATGCCCGGAGCAGCCACTTCGACCTTGAAGTCGTCCTCCGTCTCCAGGATGTTCACGGCAGGTGCCGTTACGTTCGACTTGTCCACCCATTCGTTACCGAAAAAGTCATTGAAAATGCTCGGCAACCAATTCTGATTTCTTCTGACAGGCATCATAATTTTGTCCTCCTTATTTGATTTTAGTTTAACATTCGTTTTTTGTCCCCGCCCCTTTCGGAGCGGTTTCACTCCCCTATCGGTCAAATCCTGTGCCAGAACAAAAATCACCGAAAATTGTCACTCTTTGTCACAAAAACGGAAAAATCGTCACGTCACGACGTCAGCTTGTCATGTTTTTCGTATCTTCGGGACATGGACAACAGCGAACTGACATTCCGGCCGGCACGCCCCGGCGAGCAGGAGCGCATTCTGGAGATCATCGGCCAGGCGCAGGCACAGATGCGCGCCGCGGGGAGCGACCAGTGGCAGGACGGCTACCCGGCCCGCGCCGACATCGACGCCGACATCGCCCGCGGGGCGGGCCATGTGCTCTGCCGCGCCGACGGCACGATCATCGCCTACGGAGCCCTCTTCTTCGACGGCGAACCCTCCTACGCGACGATCCGCGGCGCCTGGACCACCGCGGGCGACTACGTGGTGCTGCACCGGCTGGCGGTCGCCGACGGCGAGAAGTGCCGCGGCGCAGCCACGGAGTTCCTGCGCCGCACCGCCTCGCTGGCCCGCAGGCGGGGCACGCCGGCATTCCGCGTCGACACGAACTTCGACAACCGGCCGATGCTGCACCTGATGGAGAAGGAGCACTTCGCCTACTGCGGAAAGATCCGCTGCCGCAACGGCGAACGACTGGCATTTGAAAAACGGCTCCTGCCGCCAAAAAAACCGTGATGCACGGCGTGCCCGGAGGTGCGACTACAACATATTATTTGGGATTACTTGGGGCGACCCGGAAGCGTCCTGTCCCGGAGAGCTAACACCCCGGCCATACGAGACCATATCCCCGGAGCCTGGCCGGGGAGAACCCGACCTCCCCGGCGTAAGGGACGCCGGAAGACGCGGCGCGAAGGAGGCCGGAAGCTCCGGCCGCGAACCGGCAAACCGAAAAGAGGGCAACCGCAGCCCCGCTTCGGGCGGCGTCGGTTGTTGAAAAAGGAGACGGAGCCGGTCGAGAAAAGGGAAGACACCCGGGCACTCGTCCGCCTGGCAGCACAGGAGCTCCGGGCCCGCATGTCGGCACATGCTTACAGATTGTAAGAACACCCGACTTGCGCCCGGACGGACAAACGCCCGAAACCACCCCCTCCCTGCCCCGTCTCGGACCGGTTCGGGAAAAAGCGGCCGCACGCACCCGCGGAAAGCCGCACGAGCGGATGCGGCACAAAAAATCCGGTCCCCGCGAAGGGACCGGACAACCAGTATTCGCAGAGCGGCACACCCGCTCCACGACAAACGAAATCCGGAATCGCCGTGATTCCGGATACACTATCCGCATGCCGCTAATGCGTCACGATATGCTTGAAGAACTCTTCGAGCGGGATGCCGTAATAGTCACACAGATCAGCCAGCGTCGTAAGGGAGATGCTGTGCCGACCGCTCTCGATTCGCCCGATATTCAGATCAGTATCAAAACGCACGTTTTCCTGCGTCAAGCCACGCTCCCGGCGAACGGCTTTCAATCTCTCTACAACCTGCTGCACCAACAAGTCATTGCGCCTTTGTCGTTTCATATTGCAAATTACTGCAATAATGAGATCAAATTTTACTACATTCTTGTATCGGGGGGGGGTATTTCGGACATTTCAGACGCTATTTTACACTGTTTATTTCCCATAAATACCAAAATAAGCCACCTTTACCCGCACGGGGAACCGCAGATTCACGGCAAAACCGGATCGACATCCGCCCAATTTGTACCATAAACAGCAGAAATGTACATACAGGGCCACAACCCCACCCGCCCCCGCAGCCGACCGAGCTTCAGCATCCGGGACGCCTACATCCCGGAGGGGAGCACCTCGGGAAGCGGCCGTACCGCGACAATGCTGTCGACGACAAACTTCGTGAAACCGCGCCACGGCAGCGCCCCGAAATACTCCCGGTAGTGCAGCTCGAGCGTGCGCCCGCTCTGGAGCATCAGCTCGCGGGCCAGCTCCTCGTCGTCCACCGAGAACTCGAACTCATAGGACTGAATCGATCCGGCCGTCTTGGAGCGGATACCCGACTGGATCAGCTTGCCCTCATAGGTTTTGAACAGCACCCCCTTGTAGACGACATAATTCAGTTCGCCGCTCTTCACACCCTCGCCGAAGACGAAGTAGAAGCGGAAATAGACAAACAGCGCCAGTGCGACAACGGCCACCGACAGAAGCACCACCCAAAATTTTTTCATATTCCGACTTGTTGTTATTCACGACCCGTTGTGCATGCCCGATCACCACTCCGAAAGCATCCCTGCGGACCATGCCCTCGTCCGGGCCCGATCCAGCGGAGGGAACCTTTCACACACCCTTCTCCGCACACGCCGCACACACAATACAAAAACGAGAGCCACATCGCTGCGACTCTCGTTCTGTGGTACCACCAGGAATCGAACTATGCGATCAAGTGTCTGTATATCTTTGAATTGGATTTCGGCAAAAGGGACTGTCTCCCGCGGTTGCTCCACCGAAAAACCGCACCATTTTGCAGGGTTTCACGGGGTCGATTTCCTACTACGATGCAAAGATAACCTTTTATTTTGAAAAGCAAGCAGATGCCTTCCGATTTTGCTCCACCTCGAAAAGGAATCGAATAATTTTAGTTGTTTTCTGACGGCATCTTATGGTTGTTGTTCGCCATTTGGGGCTTCTAAATCCTCATGAGATCGATGCATCCAAAGCCTTTTTCCGGTAAAACTCCTTGAAATTCTCCTGTCCCACTCGGCAACCGGTTGAGATCGAGGGTGCTATGCGGCAGCGGCGCCCAAACCTAGTCGCCGATGTGGCTCTGTTTTAGTTTTATTTATTAGTATGGAGCCTGTCTCTCGGCATACCGGACCAGACCACCTTGTGTTATTCTGGATGATGAGGAGGATTTTCTACTGAGTCTGGTCAGCATAAATCCGGAAACAGGTCTTACGGTAGCGGATGTTCGGAAGGCAATCTCCGTTGGACTAGGAATAGGTTAACCTAAAATTTGGATATGCCATATTAACGAGAATCAGATATGTTCTTGCGTGAACAGATCTTTTATATTACTTTTATTACGCATTTCGCAGTTACAATAACCATAGAGAGTTTTTATAGCAGTTGTTTCAGCCATGAGCGCATGCGTTGAAATGTTACAGGATCTTAATATTGAAGTATATGACGATTGGAGGGCTGAAGTCTATAGTTTATTTGGGTTTGATGAAACAGCAGGAGACAATGGAAAGTCGCATGCTGTTATGCGCCTTGCTGGCTGAAGGACTCGGTTGGGAACTGGATTTTCAGGAGAAGGACAATGTTTGGCAGGTCATGTTCGGAACGTTGAACCCTTTCCGGAAAAAATTACTGAAACTCTCTCGGGAAGCATGTTGTGCCAATATTTCTGCAATGATCGGTCCTGTCGAACCGGATCGGTTGGTCGCCATGCTGGATTCTCCGATGCTGAGTCATGTGGATGGGGAGCATGTCGAGTTTAATAGGTCTAAATATGGGCATTTGTCTGCTCCGGCCTCCCGGGAATATGGGGTGACGCAGGAGTGTGATTTAAAAAAAACTTCCATTCGACGAAAAGAGGTGAGTCCGGTAGAGGCAACGGATGTCTGTTCGGAGAATCTGAGCGCTTTTGCCGAAAAATGGGGTGATGATCTGAAGAACTTTGGCAAACGGTATATCTGGCAGTGGAAGATTCCGTCTTCGGTATATGAGATATTGAAAAAGAATCTGACCTGGATTGTAAGCGGGATTTTTGGAACACAGGGCAATATAAAAGCCACGATTAAAAGGTTGGGAAACGATCAAGCCATTCGGCTTTTTTCCCGATTGGTGGCCGTGTATTGTGCCGAGTGGTTCAAGCGAGAGTTCAATGGTTATGATTTGGAAAATAATGCGCTGGAAGATATCGGACTGATTGGACCTGGAATAGCTCAAGAGATATTCTGTCGGGCTTATGGCGAAGAAAACGTCTGCCATGCGGGCAACCATCGGGAATGGCTCTGGTCGATGTATGTGCAGGGAGGTCTTCCGGTACACTATATCGTGCAGAAGAACCGGAATAACAACATGGTTGATACTTTGGCTGCGTATTTTGCTCCCGAGAAGCAAACATCCGATGAGTTGTCCGGGGAGGATGATGTTTTTCGCAACCAGGTTATGGCTCAATCCGATTCGATCCGATCTTATGTGGATTGCTTGAGTGCTTTGCGTCAGGATGGGGATATCGGCTGGCCCATCGCTGAAGAGGATCTTTCGCAGGAGCCTTTCGTCTCCTTCCGGAAATTCGTATTGGAGGGCAGGCGAAAGGCCGATCAGCGACGGCGTCCGGGTAAGTTTTACCTGGAATGGCTGGCATGGAAGTCCGACGACGATGATCAGCTCGCCATGGCGTTGCTCCTGTGCCTGCATTCCAATCCCCGGACGACCCGGCCCAACAAGGATATTCCGATTGAAACGGCACGCATGTGGGGTATTCCTGATGATGAGAATCTCTTTGAGATCGTTATCAAACAAGGGCGCATTCCCTTGTTGACAATCCCGTTTTACAGGGCCGTAGGCCGCGATTATTTTTACAATGCCGGAGGCTTCTTTAAATTCATATTGGCATCCGATTACGGGCGGTATCCTGCGGCATCTCATTATGGTGTGCTGAGCGGAGAACGTCGTATCTCCTGGTTGCATCCATTGACAATCGGTTGGCGGACTTCCGAAAGAGAAGGAGACACCCTTCAAACTTTGGATCTGCCACCTTGCATCCCGTTTACGCTCGAACAACAGAATCGCTGGAGCAGTCGAAAACAGGTTGGAGAAAAAGCTCTGTTTGTATTGGATCGGATGAAATTCAAGGTCGAAGCAGGCATGCCTGAAACTGCTGTCTGTGGGGAGAGCTTGTGGATTCCGGTTTATTCGCGCATTGAATACAGTTATGGAGGTAAAAAATTAGCGATCCTGCCTTATGTGGCGGGAACGCTTTATGTGGAGCCGCAGGAGCAACTTTTCTCAAATGCGGTCCGTTACCGGAATGGAAAGGTTGAATACCGAGACAAGGACGATGTTGTTCATCCTGCTTTTTTGATCAAACCATCCACAACGTTCACGGGGTATATCGAAGATGGGACCGAGGCAATCCGTATCAGAAAAAATCTGAAATGGAATTCTGCCGGGCAACTCGGCTTTTGTGAGGTTGTTGTATCGGATGAAGCCACCGGGAAAAAAGTCTCCGTTTCATGCTTTATCATCCCAAACGATGCAACGCTTGAACGGGATCTGCAACTTTATCGGATTTGCTCTTCCGGTTTGAATGCCGAGATATTGCCGGTCAATAGTAACGAGCAGTCCGATACGGTCCCTTATGCCATTCGGAGTGGCAATGATTCGTTGATGCTTGAGGTTTATCGTCCCATACGTGATAAGGGCTCCATTTTCATTCGGAATACGGATGAGTTAATACCGATAACAATTAGAAATATTCCGTTGAAGTTCTATTCTTATTTTCAGTTGCGAAGCATTGATGAGACCCAATGCACCCGAGTAGAATTAATTCAAAAGTTAGGAATCAAATCGGTCCGAGATGCTGTATACCGGGATTTGTACGGATTGAATACTCACAATACCGTATCGTTTCTGGGGTTTAATTTTATGCCATATTCCTCCAATGTTATTGAAAACAACCGGCAGGGGTATTTCATCAATCTCGACGGCGATCGTCTGAAATCCTGCAGATTCCTGTTCTACGAATTTGCGAATGGAAAGATAGTCGGTGTACAGTTTGTCGAGCAGGATGGTAAAACGGAGTTACACTTTGATTCACCGAACGAAGGTATGCTGTTTCAAACGTTGGCCGAATTGGATGCGCTTCCTCTGTATTATTTCAGACCCAGGTATGTTCCCTCATCCTCTCAATCTAATGAGGCTGCCCTCGATTCTAAAAAGCGAAGATTTCGCCGGTACAAACGTATTTGCCGGTATGCTCATCAACCGGATTGGGACGGTGGGGTTCGCGACTTCCGCTTGGCGATTGTGCATTCTCTCTACTTCAATGTCTTCGATCGGCTGTGCGCTTTGACCTGGACGAGCAAAGATGATTTCCGAGACGATTGTTACAAATGTCGGTTATGCGATGTCCGCAAGCAAGGATTACATTCTGTTTCCTTCCGGTTTGCTCAATTTTTCGTATCTTTATGTGTCCAATCCGAACAGGTCGATTATCAAGCCTTGTACCAACTCTCGTCCGAGATGGTGTTCGACTGGTGGGCTGTTTCGCGTTCCACCTGGCTGGAGGTGATTCGTTTGTCGACTCGGGATGAGGAGCAGCGAGCCCGGTTCAGGTCGGCGGTTCAGGAACTGCTGGAGAGCAAACCGGACGATGGTACGATGGAACCGGATAAAAAACGCATTGTCACTGAATTCTGGCGGCTTCCGATGCAGTTTCGGCGTAGCAAACTGTCTGTCAATCGCGTTGCACAATGCCTGCGGGGAGATGCGAAGGATGCTAATATGGATATGGGACATGAGCAAAGATCAGGTCGCATGAGCGATTTTGATCGGATTGATTATGCTGCTCTGTATCAGTTGTTGTGTGAAATAAAAGGATAAACAATATATGAAATTCAAGGAGTTATATGAACAAGCATGCCGGGAGGTTGTAGAATCGGTAGCCTCTTATTGGCAGGGAGATGATCCGACACGTCGGGATGATCCCTATCTGGGTGACTTCAAGCAGACTATCCGGAAAACATTCTGCCCCGATGATTGTTATCCGGTGGTTCAGTCCATGTTCCCCTGGAAGGTCAGTACGGCGTCGCAGCAGGAGATCGATCATCTGGTTGCCTGGACTGCCACGTATAAGCCGTATGCGCATCAATTCGCAAGCTGGAAGGCTCTCGAACAGGGTAAATCCATCTGTGTGACGACTGGTACGGGCTCCGGTAAAACAGAATGTTTCATGTTGCCGGTCATCCACAATGCCGTTCCGGGAAATGGCGTACAGGCTATTTTCCTCTATCCGTTAAATGCCCTGGCCGAGGATCAGAAGACCCGCTTTAGCAAGTATATCGAGGCAAGCGGTCGGAATCTGCATTTTGCAACCTACAACGGGAATACGCCCGAAAATGACCAGGACGACAATTACGTCGTTCCGCTCAAGCATGAGATCAATACCCGGCAGGCGATTCGGGAAACACCGCCTGAAATTCTGGTCACCAATCCGACCATGTTGGAATACATGCTTTTGCGGGATAAGGACCGGTCAGTTCTTATTGCGGCAAGGAATCTGCGTTGGATTGTTATTGATGAGACCCATACGTTCAAGGGGGCTGCGGCGGCAGAGCTGGCGTTGTTGCTCCGCCGGGTTCTGCTTGCCGCCGGGGTATCGCCGGATCAGGTGCAGTTTGTCACCTCGTCGGCTACGACAGGTTCGGGAAACGATGCCGATCTTAAGAAATTCATTGCGGGTATTTCGGGGAAACAGGCAGATCAAATTGAAATAATCTCCGGCAAGCGTGTTTGTCCGTCTAATTGGTGCGTATCGGATCACCCTCTTCTGTCCGAGGCCCGACAGCGCGAGATCCGGGATATCCTGCTCCGCCCGGAATCGGAATATGTCCCGCTGAACGGACTTATACCCGAAGGCAAGACAATCGCTGAGAAGCTTGGCTTATTGGACGATTTGTGTGAATATTGTCATCTGCCGGTTAAAGTACACTACTTTTTCCGCACCCTCTCCGAAGGCTTGAGCGTGCGCCTCAATAAGATTCATGACGGGCGTTTTGAACTGTTTGCCCAACAGCAGGACGATGATGCGGATTTCCCGCTGCTGGAGCTGGTCCGTTGCCCCTATTGCGGGACCTTACTCGCCAAAGCATCGGGAACGATCCAAAAACAACATTATGAACCGGCACGGAAGGAAGATCATCTCGATATTTTCGAGATGACGGATGATGACTCGGATACAGATGATGATGGTGACGACAAGAATGATGCAGTTGCCGACGACGATAATTCCACATCAACCAATACGCTCTATTTCTGTCCGGGTCAGGAATACGAGGTGACAGCCGGGCATGCATTCAGCTACAATCCGCAACGCGGAACGTTGAATTGTTCGGGAGGAGACGTCTGCCCGCACTGTCACGGCTCGTTTCTGAAAGGGGCCCGTCGGGGCAATGATCAGACCGCTCCGCGGAAACCGATAGAACTCAAGTCATTCCGTATCTCGTCCCAATATCTGAGCCGCATTCTGGCTCCGGTGTTTCTGGACCAGACTGAGTCTCAGAGCGAACCGGGACTGCCTCATGCCGGGCAGCAGTTTATCAGTTTTATCGACAGCCGTCAGGCTGCAGCCCGTATCACGCTCAAACAATCGGTTTACGTCGAACGTCAGTGGCTTCTGAATCGGATATTCCATCTCCTTTCCAGTCAGCCCGACCAGCCGATTGGATGGAGTGAGATGTGTGACCGGCTGGAGCAGGATCCGGATTTCAATTTTTTGTTGCAGCAGTTTGCCGACTCTCCGGATGATTACGATGACCAGGGCCGGATTCTGGATGTGGTCAAGCATCGCTATGTGCTGACGCTGATGTATGAACAGCTGGCCCGACGTCCCAGGGTGGCCAATGCGCCCGAAACTCTCGGTTTGGTATGGATGCGCTATCCGGCAATAGACAATGGCGATCTGACATTGCCTGACGAAGTCGTACGGTTTAACGATCTTATTCTTCGCCCCCAGGACCGGATCAACCCGGAAGACTGGCGGATTCTGCTGCACATGTATCTGGATTGCACCGTCCGCAGCCGTAATGCCGTCTTTTATCTGCGGGACCGGGCCGAAGGCGATGTCAATCATCCCTGGCACACCATCAGTCTGGAAACCTGCCGGCGGTTTTATTCGCAGCAAAATACAGCTGGCGAGGTGCAGGAGCCGACTTTCGGCAACAATCGTTGGACCAAACTGCTTTGCTGTCTGCTTGGCTCGACTCCGTCGCAGATGGCCGAATCGCGGAAAGTGCTGGTGGAAGGTGTCCTGCATGCCATGTGGACTACGTTGCAGAAGAGAAATCTGCTGGCCTTAGGGAAAATCTATGATAATGGATGGAAATCCAGTCAAAAAACTCAGTTGAATCTGGCTCAGGTGGAACTTCAGCTTTACCGCAAAGCCTGGTTGTGCCCCGTGACCCACCGTCCGCTGCCCTATACGTTTAAGGGATACTCTCCCTATCTGGACGAGAATCGTCAACCTTGCAAGGTTGAGCCGCTCGATGCGGAGGAGTGGATTCCGTATGATTTTTCGTGCACGACGGTCGAGGAGGTTCAGACGTGGTGTCAGGCCCATCGGCATGTGCTCAACGCTGTATCCCGGCAGACGGCAAAATACTACCTGAAGCCGAAAATTTATGTTTCGGCGGAACATACGGCCCAGATCAGGAGGAGGTTGCTGGATATCTATCAGCAGGAGTTCAAAAAACACAGAATCAATATTCTGACCTGTTCGACAACCATGGAGATGGGAGTCGATCTGGGCGATCTGGAATTGGTTGAGATGAACTCCGTGCCGCCCCATCCGGCCAATTACAAGCAGCGGGCAGGTCGAAGCGGGCGAAAAGGGCAGTATCACAGTGCAGCCATAACGCTGTGCGGCAGTGATGCCGTGGGGTTACGTACCATGCAGAATCCCTGTCAGAACCTCATTGCACGCCCGTTTGACATTCCGAAAGTGGATCTGAACAGTCCGCAACTGGTAAAACGACATATCGCGGCTTTCATGATCCGATCCGTAGGAGATAGAGGCAATGCTCCCCGATTGAATGATCGAATCATTGACTTTTTCACGCCATACATGTTTGATGATGATCGGGAAAGAGAGGTCGTCGATTCCGATTTTAATTCGGTCGGTCCGGCCCGGGGGCTTTGCCTTGATTCTGATGAGACCTCCTTTTTTACGTTGAGGAGTCAGCTCATATCGGGCAAAGGGCTTCCTGCTCAACAAATCCTGTCATCGCTGGTTGCGGGAACTGCCTTGTCAGAGATGACAGTGGCAGAGGCCGCTCAAATTACGGTGAGCATGCTTGATCATGCTTATCTGGAGTTGAAGGATCGATTCGAGTATCTCAAGGATGAGTATACCCGAAAGGAACATTCGTCCAATCAGTATCGTGCCCGGTTGAAAGCAACTTTTGTAGCCCTGCTTAAAACCAATCTGGCGCAATATCTGGCGACACATCAGGTGACACCCAATGCCGCCATGCCGGTTAATGTGGTGGAATTCAGTACCAAATCGGATTATAAGGATCAGGATAACCCCTCCTATATGCTTCGGCAGGCTTTGTCGCAATACGCGCCGGGAAGTGTCGTCGTTCTGGGGAATAAATGTTATGTATCGGGCGGATTGCGATGGAGTAATATGTATAGGCAGCAGACGGACTTTGTCTTCATTACGCAGAACAATGACGGGCAGATCTTTCTGGATGGAACGCCCGGAGTCCGTCCTTTTGTAGTCAACGGAAAAACCTCGCTGAACATGATTCGTCCGCTGGCGTTCGTCAACGACGGTAGTAGCCCGACCGATCGTAATATTCGTGAATCCCCTTATTATCGCACCGAAGTTGCTCTGGTAGGAACCGAAACCTGGCCGCGACGTAACAATTCGCGATGGCTTCGGGTCCGCAGCGCTGCTGAAGATGTTACTTCCTCCATCTTGTTTTACAACGCCGGTTTGGGCTACGGATTTTGCGTCTGTCCGAAGTGTGGCAGAGCCGAGGCGGAGTTTTGTGCCGCATCACAGCATCTGGCCGATTTGCCCGATTCCTTCATGACCGGAACGCGTATAGCCCATCAATCCGTGCAGAGTGACAAGGCCTGCTCGTTTAATACCCGCCATGATGACCGATTGTTGCGGAATGTGGTGTTGGGGGATACCATTCAGACCGACTATACCGAAATCGACATCCACATTCCGGGATGGGTGCCCGACGGAACAAAGCTGCGCCATACGCTTGGCATGCTGATATGCGACGAATTGGCGGCACGAACCGGCATTAATCGGGGTGATATCGATTATCTGATCACCTCGTTCGGATCGCTGTGTGTGTATGACCAGGCCAAGGGTGGTGCCGGCTACTCCAACCGGCTTTGCATGAATGGGCTGATTTATGAGGTTTTGGATCATATCCGCGAATTGATTCGGACGATGACTCCCGACATGCTGATTGACCGCTATACCCGTAATAACAGCGACAAGATCGATCTGGCGGCAACCAGGAGATGGTTGGATGAAGAATATGAGATGCGTGAAACACTTCCAGCCGCTATCCAGGCGCTTTCTCAGCGGGCTCAGATTTCGTTTACCTTGAAATCGGATATTCTTCGGGCCTTGTCCGATGGAAAGTCGGTTACGCTCTATGCCGCGGCTGACTCCGTCGGACAATATGACGACTTTTTAGCTGTCAATCGATCCCTGTGGTACAAAAACTGTACGCCGGCAAATACATCTCTGTGTTTGTATGGAACGGCGAAGGCCATCGATTTCCCAACTTATCTGATCCTGATTCGTTGTCAGGCGAGTGCCTCGTTGCTTCAGATGCAGGCAGTGCCCTATTCGGCGGTATGGCCTGTGGCTGCCATCGGGGATGATCTGTTTGTGACGGAAGATGCAGCAGCCGCCCGTCTGGATGGGAACTGGGGCGGGGATGCCTGTTATCGGCTTCCGGGAATGGCTGTAGCGCTGAAATCCACCAGCCTGGAACCTGGAAATCCCAACGCTGGCAACAGTTGGAAGTTTGTGATTCCGTCCGGGACAGAGATTCCGGTCCGGCAGCTCTGCGATACGGTCTGCGGCATCGAGCCCGAGTGCCAAAAAGCCATCACGTCTTTTATGGAGCGGCATCGGAGGCAAAGCGTACGTTTTGTCTATCAGGACGAACATCTGAAATCGGAACTTGGCATGCTGCTCACGGTACAGTTCGTCAAGCGGATTGTTGAGATTCTTCAACCATCAGACATTCAGCTCTGCTTCGAGATGGAAAAATATTGGGACGGACGAACCAATAACGCAAGAATTACCGACAATCTGCAGGATAACCGAACCCGTGATGGAGTGCTGCAGGGTTTCTGCGATCGCGTATTTGGACAGGGAATAGATCTTCATATTAACTCGAACTCCCCAAAGGCCCTTCCTCACTGGCGGGAACTGAAGGTTGAGGCCGGAGGAGAATGCCTGGTATTTTATCCGAATGGAGGTATTCCCAACGGTTGGTTCCTGGGACGCAATGGGAGATATGTGAATGCAGTTGACGGAACGGAAGGTGATATAAATATCTCATCAAAGGATCAAACGATTATGTATGATGTGGAGATAAAGAGCCTTTGACGGATTCGGATAGACCGGGTCATGCGATCCAATATTTGCGTCAGGTTGATTTGTTTCGAAAAGTCCGGTCCTGTTCCGAGGAGTTGGTTTTCGGGATCTCTATTTTAGGGTTTAAGATTTCAAATATGGCAGCATCGCTCTTCAACCGTTATATCTGGCTGGTGGATACGATTTACCGTGCGGGGGCCATCTCCCGTGAGGAGATCGACCGCCGCTGGGCCCGCTCGCAGTACAACGATCTGCACGAATCCGGCATCCCCGACCGTACGTTCCATCGCCACAAGGAGGCGATCCGCGAGATCTTCGACATCGAGATCGCTGTGACCGCCACCGCGGAAACCTCTATTACATAGCCAATACCGAGGACTTCGAACAGGACAGCATGCGGCAGTGGCTGATCGGTACCTTCTCGGTCGGAACACTGCTCAACGAAAGCCGCGATCTGCGTGATCGGATTCTCTTCGAGGAGATCCCTTCGGGACAGCAGTATCTCGTTCCCATCGTTGAGGCCATGCGTGAAGGTCGGACGCTGGAGATCCGTTACTGGAGCTTTCATAATGCGGCGGTCTTCGACTGTGAGTTGGAACCATTCTGTGTCAAGCTGTTCCGCCAGCGGTGGTATCTCGTGGCCCGCAGCGTGCAGACCCTCAAGATCCGTATCTATGGGCTGGATCGCATCCAGACGCTCGAAATGACCGAACGGCACTTCCGTCTCCCGAGGGATTTCGTTGCCCGGGAGTTTTTCGCCTCGTGTTTCGGCATCATTGTCGACCTGCAGTGTCCTGTTGAGCGGGTTCTCGTCCGCGCCACCAGCGAGCAGAGCAACTATCTGCGCACGCTTCCACTGCATGCAACACAACAGGAGATCAAGCGCAACGAAAAGGAGTCCGTTTTCGCATATCGTCTGCGTCCGACCTTCGACTTCATGCAAGAGTTACGCAAATACGCTGATGCGGTTGAGGTGCTCGAACCGCAGTGGCTCCGCGAGCGGATCCTCACCGATGCCTTATCCGTGTGCCGTCTTTACGGAGCCGCAGATGGGACTGCTGCCTCCGGAGTTATAGCCGACGGGGAGTCAGTCGGGATGCACGACCGTTACTCTGAAGGCGGCCGTCTCTGAAATCCCTTTCCACAAGAATCTTTTCAGAGATAGGCAATTCTGCCGTTTTTTGGCACGATCTGTTCCGATCTTTGCTGCGAACAAACGAGGAGCATCTATGGAACGGGTTACGGAAACGAAATTGAGTCTGGAGGCACTGCGGCAGATGAAGTCGCATGGCCGCACGGCTTCGCCGACTCTGATCGGCGCCATTGAACAGATTGTCAATCGGGCGATCGAGACCCATCTCGACGAACCGTTTTACAGCGAAGCCGCTCCCTTTCTGGATTATCTGGGCAACCGTATGTCGCTCACCTGTGAGCAGGCGCTGGTTTTCGCCCTCTTCATGGAGCAGAGCACCGACAACCGGATTCAGATCAGCGATTTTGCCCGTATGGTCGGATGCCGTACAGTCCGTGTCATCTCGATGATGGCTGCGGCCGACGAGTTAGTCAGGCGGCGATTGATCCGGCGTGTCCGCAAGGAGGATTGCCTCTTCTATTCGGTGCCGATGGCCGTGGTGACGGCCGTGAAGGAGGATCGCCTCTACGAACCTGAACCGATCGACCACCTCACCATCGAGCAGCTCTTCGACCGAATGGGTCGGATCTTCGATGAGGCCGAGGAGGACAACAGCCACCTGCTCGAGGATCTGGACGAACTGGTCGGGGCCAACCAGCAGCTCTCCTTCTGCCAGCAGACCCGTGCGTATGATTTGAACAAAGTTGAGCGGCTGCTGTTCTATGTTTTCTGCCACCGCTTTGTGAATCTGGACGACGATCTGATCGGGTCGCACAACTGGTTGGAATATTTCAACCGCCGTGTCGCCTTCGGTCTCAAGTCCCAACTGAACGCCGACCGTCTCTCGCTGCAGACGCAGGGGGTGATCGAACCCTGCAACGAGGAGGGGATGGGCGACCGTCGCTACTACCATCTGACGGCTCGGGCCAAGGAGCTGCTCTTCGGTGATCTGTGTCTGGTTGAACAGCAGGCCAAGCGCCCGAACGATCTGCTCGAAAGTGCAACGCTTGCGCCTCGCGAACTCTTCTACAATCCATCGGTCGAGCGGCAGGTCGACCGGCTGAGCGAACTCCTCTCGCCCGAGCATTTCACCGGGATTCAGCAGCGGTTGGAAGCCGGCGGTCTGCGTAAGGGCCTTGCGTGTCTCTTCTACGGAGCCCCCGGAACGGGCAAGACCGAGACGGTCTACCAGCTGGCCCGCCGTACGGGACGCAACCTGATGGTTGTCGACGTGGCGCAGATCAAGAGCTGCTGGGTCGGCGAGAGCGAGAAGAACATTCGCAAGGCTTTCGAACGTTACCGCGCATACGTCAAGGAGGCGGAGCGGGCGCCGATTCTGCTCTTCAACGAGGCGGATGCCGTGCTGGGAATTCGGCAGGAGGGGGCCAGTCGGGCTGTGGAGAAGATGGAGAATTCGTTGCAGAACATCATCCTGCAGGAGATGGAGCAGTTGGACGGCATCATGATCGCCACGACCAACCTGACGCAGAATCTCGACCGGGCCTTCGAGCGGCGTTTCCTCTACAAGATCGAGTTCGAACGTCCCGATGCGGCGGTGAAGAGCCGGATCTGGCGGTCGATGATCCCGACGCTCGACGAGCGGACAGCCGCCACATTGGCCGAACGATACGACTTCAGTGGCGGGCAGATCGAGAACATCGCCCGTAAACGGACCGTGGAGATGATTCTCCGTGGTGTGGAGCCTACGATGGAGGAGTTGGATGAATTTTGTCGGAACGAGCAACTCGGCAACCGGGCGAAGCGGCGCCGCATCGGTTTCTGATCAGCAAAAACAGCCTTCCAGAGTTGTGCAATCATAAAATATTAGTAATTTTATATTGGTTAAAATAAAATAGTTTGTATATGGCACAGAATCAGAATCAGGCTTCGGTGAAAACTTTGCAAGACTCACCGTTGTTTCAGTTGTCGTTGACCTCGAAGGAGTTGTTTCACAGCAACTTCCTTTACTGGCTGGGTGTTACTTATCGGGACTTGTTCAAGGAGACGTTTTCAAATTTGGGTTGTCGGACGGCTGCATGGCCGGAAGACTGGACGGTGGAAAGGGAGTACAAGGCTGCCAAATCGATCAGTCTGGATCTTTGTGTGAAGGGACCGGGGAAAAATGGAAAAATATACCTGATTCTCAAAACAAGGTGAAGAGTATTCCGAATCAACAGCAGTTGAATAGGTATACGTCATATTGGGAACGAGATAACAAAAAACCTTGTTTTGTTCTGTTGTCTTTGATGACGGACTTCCCCGATAAGGATCAGATCGACGCGAATAGCGGCGGAAAGTGGATCGTTTGGAATTACGGGGATTTGGCTGCCGCTCTTGACAAAGCCTTGACGTCCTGTGGAGGCAACGTCAGGCCCTTTCATAAAGAGATCATCGAAGATTATATTCAATTGGTTGAGGAATTACATAGGCTGTTCGGAAATTTGACGGTCAATGATAATGACCGATATTGTGATAATGTGTCGCAAGTATATGCCAATTTGCGGATGGATGACGTGTATGAAAAGGTTCGGGCTTCTTCAATCGTGGAAAAATTGGCCGAGAGATTGCGGCAACGATTGCAAGCAAAGTTCCCGAATCAAATAAATCTCATCCAATCAGGATACAAGATTGGGGATATTGGAAAACCGCTTGAGATTCCTTTGACTAAGGTATATGTGGATAGTGGCTACACCAATAAACAGGGCGTCGTGGATGCCAAGGTGAAGATCAACGACCGGTATGTGTTGACGGTACAGATTCAGGGGGAACAATATCGTCATGCCATTGAGTGGTTCAATACCGTGCAAGATCAATGGGAGCAAACGCAACAAGAAAAATTACCTTCCGATTGGTTCTCATCTACGGCTCATGGCAACCAACTCGATGGCCAGACAAAAGATTATTGTAAATATGTGGATAAGAAGAGTAACAGTATCTTTCTGTATCGTTATCGGAAGATTGGCAAAGATGAGAAGGTGAGCGATGTGCTGGGTGAGGTTGTTGATGATATCTGCCATATATTCCAAACCTACGGGTCTGCATTGACAACCCAACCGGTTCAGCCGTGATGAACCGGCCCCGCCGATTGGTAAGGGTCGCACGGTTGAGCCAACCTTGAACACCTCGATTCTCCATTTGACGTGAATTCTGCCAACCCGCTTATGACGATTCTCTTTCATCCCTGCTACGATACGCGCTGCCGGCTCGATCCGGCACGGCGCGGCCAGGTGCTGCTCGACACGCTGACGCTCGGCCCGCTCGGCCTGCTTCAGGAGTTGGAGCTCCGTCTGGGGCTGACGACCTCTGCCACCTCGAATCTGTTGCGCACGGTTGACTATGTGAAGCTGCTGCGCGACTACCTCCCGGCGCATCCCGATTCGCCTTTTGCCCCTTCGTTTGAGACTGATGAGTTCAATTTGGCTGCCGAACTGTTGCGATGGCGCGACCTGCTGCGGCTGGCCGGCTGGAAGGCCTCGATGCGCGGCATCTCCCCGCGAATCGATCTGCTGGCCGATCTCGAAGCCAGTTTTGCACGCCCGGCGCTGGGCGACCGCTGGCAGGCGGTGCTGGAGGAGCTTCCGAAGCACCGGCTGGCGGACTGGACGCTCGAACTGCACGCTCCGAAACAGTTGCTGTTCCCGCTTTACGGACGCCTGATTGATCGGCTCGGAGCGTGCGGTGTTCGGATCCGTGAATCCGTGCAGCAGGCGACGCGCCCCGAACAGGTACGGCGAATCCGGGTGCGGGACTTCATGGAGGCCTTCCGGGGGATTCCGACCCTCGCCCCGAAGCGGTGGACGCTGATCTGCAACCGCGGCAAGTTGCTCAACAACGTGCTGCGGCTCAACGGCTGCCCGACGACAGAATCGTCGATTCGCGAGAACGACTCGTCGGTCGTGCAACTCTTCGAGGCGGGCTTTACGCTCTTCATCCACCCGTCGGAGGAGCTACCCGAGGCGGTCGACATCTATCGGCTGCTGAACTACCTGCAGGCCCGTCCCAATCCGATCCCTGCGCGGATCAACCTGGCCCTGCAGCGGTTGCTGACTTCCGAGGCGGGAATCGATCCTGCGCGCTGGCAGGCAACCATAGACGAGGCCATGGCGGCCGACGACGAAGCGGATGAAGAGGCCCGCAACCGGATCCGCCGCCGGCTGGACACGCTGCTCAACCCCTTCTTCGAGGCCGTTTCGCCGCAGGCCATTCCGCTCGACCAGCTCCGAACGTATGCCCGTTCGCTGCGGGGATGGGCCCTGCAGCGCAGTCGTCTCGGCGACGAAGCCTCCGGCGCTCTGCCACAACTAGCGGAGATGTGCGATGTCATGCTGGCTCTGCTGGAAACGTGTTCCGGTGATACAATCGACGGACAGCTGCTGCAGGGGTGGATCTCGTCGATCCGCATCGACGCGTCGATCCGCAACACGGAGGCACAGGTCGGTTCGTTCGACGTGGTGGAGCATCCCGCCGCACTGGTCGATCCGGTCGACCGGGCCGTCTGGGTCGACTGCATGGGGATGCCGGAGTTGCATTACGACTTTGAGTTCCTCAGCCCCGATGAGCGAATAGGTCTCGAACGGCAGGGTGTCAGGGTCTGGAGCCGTACCGAGGAGATGAAGGTCGAACTGGAACTCATCCGTCGCGGAGTAGGGCAGGTGCGTCGGGAGTTGATCCTCATTACACCCGAATCGGATCGGGGGGCACGGTTGGAGGAGCACCCGATCGTTGACGATCTCCGGGGCGAGGGGCTGACGCCCTTCCCGGTGGAGACCGACACGGTGCTGGTTGAGCTTCCGCCCCTCTGCCGGAAGATGCCTGAGTTCCGGATTGCGGTCGGGAAGATTGCGCCGCGTGAGACGGAGAGTGCCACGAGCCTCGAACTGCTGATCCAGCGGCCGTTCGACTACGTCATGAAGTATACGGCTCGGTTGCGGCCGGGCGGTGTGCGCGAACTCGACGAACTGAATCTCATCGAGGGGCGTGTGGCGCACCGCACACTAGAGTTGATCGTTCGGCAGACGGAGGGTAACCTCAATGCCATGTCGGGAATCATCGCTCGCCGGGAGGATTTCGACCGCTATTTTCTGAAGGCAGTTCGGGAGTGTGGGCTGGGGCTTCTGCTGGCCCGTCATGCCATCGAGCGCAAGGCGCTTCAGGAGCAGTTGCGCAATGCCTTGTCGGCGCTGATGCAGATTCTACTCCAATACGGCCTCCGTGTCGAGGGGGTTGAGCAGGAGGCCTCGGCGCCATTGCTTGATGCCGGCAAACCCATGCTCACGACACGTGTCGACCTGCTGTTGCGCAACCGTGCTGGGGATCCGGTGATTTTCGACCTGAAGTGGTCGCGCAACGAGAAGCGATACGAAGCCATGATCCGCGAAGGGCGCGACTTGCAGCTGCGTGTTTACGACCATGCGGTGAGCAGCAGCCTCGGGCGTCCGGTCGCGGCCACGGGATACTTCCTTTTGGGCCGTGGCCAGCTGCTCAGCGCCGATCTGCCCGATCTGCGGGGGTATGTTAAACAGGTCGATGCCCCGCGTACGACTGTCGAGGCCATGGCCCGCATCCGTGCCGGCTATGAGCGCCGCTACGAGGAGTTCCGCGATGGTATCATCGAGGAGGGAGAGGGACTTTCGGTTGGGCAACTTCCCTATGCCCGGGCGAACGATCCCGAACGGCTGTGGCCGCTCCTGACGGAGAAGAACGGGGAGAGCATCATCAAGCAGATTGATCCCTACGACAACGCCTATCGAATCTTCAAAGGTACGCTGAAATGAGAAACATCCATTATATCAGTGCTGGAGCCGGCTCGGGCAAGACCCATACGCTGACCGAGATCTTGGCCGACCATATCGCCTCGGGAACCTGCCGTCCGGACGAGGTGTTGCTGACGACTTTTACAGAGGCCGCCGCCTCCGAGTTCCGGGAGAAGACCCGGCGCAAACTGCTTGAAAAGGGACTTGTGGATGCGGCGTTTGAGATGGCCGGAGCACGGATCGGAACGATCCACTCGGTGGCCAAATCGCTGATCGACCGCTACTGGTACCTGCTCGGTCTGGCTCCCTCCATGACGGTTCTCGACGATGAGGGACGCACCCGGCATGTCAACGAATCGTTGGCCGCACTGGCTACGGACGACGATCTGAGGGCTTTTAGACGACTGCAGCGCTGCTTTGGCTTCACCCGGCAGGAGGGCTTGTATCAGGTTTCGAATCCCGATTTCTGGAAACAGCATCTGGAGCGGATTCTCGCGTGGATGGACAATTACGAGGTGTCGCTCGAAGAGAGCCTCGACTATTGTCGCCGGCAGTTCGACGCATTCTTCCTCATGCATCCGGGTGATACTTCGCTGGAGGCGCAGCTGGAGCAGGTGAAGTCCTATCTTCAGGCAGTCAGCAACTCCGGAGAAACTTCCCCAACCACGCGGAACAACATTGCGCCGCTTTTGGCCCTGTCGGTCGAAGAGGAGTCCTACGTGTTCACGGTCAAGGCTCTGTCCACCGTTGGTAACCTGTCCAAGAAGTTGCAGAACAAGCCTTTTGCACCCGGATATGTGCAGGTCTGCGAGACCCTGGAGAAGAGCCTGCGGCACGTCTCCCATGGCCGCCTGTTGAAGGATTACGTGGAGCGTATTTTCCGGCTGGCCGCGGACTGGCGCCGCGACTATGCCGACTACAAACGGCGCAACCGTCTGATCGACTTCAACGATATGGAGCGTTACTCGGTGCAGCTGCTCGACCTGGAGGAGGTGGCCCGCGACATTCGCAAATCGACCCGGCTGGTGCTGGTCGACGAGTTTCAGGACTGCAGCCCGATCGAGATCCGCCTCTTCGACCGTTTGTCGGAGATCGTCGAAGAGTCGGTCTGGGTCGGCGATACGAAGCAGTCGATCTACGGCTTCCGCGGAAGCAATGCCGAAATGATTGAGACTGTCACGCAGCAGTTCTCCGAGGATGCTGCGCAGCCGAACGCTGCGGGGTGTTTCCGCACCAGCCTCCCGAAGAGTTATCGTTCGCGCGAAAAGCTGGTTCGGGCGGCCAATGCCGTCTTTACGCCGATTTTCGGCCCTGCGGCCGCTTTGGAACCCCATCACGGGGAGGAGGGCGTTGAGTCCGTTCCGCCGCTCGAACTCTGGCAGGTCGGGGGTGACTTCTTCGAGGGCGTGGCCGACGGAGTTGAGGCGCTGATTCGGCTGGGGGTGGCTCCGGGTGATATTGCGATCCTTGCCCGACGCAATGACCAGGTCGATGCGCTGGCCGGCTCGCTGCGCAACCGGGGAATCCCCGTGGCAACCGCCGAAACGGCCATCGGCGACTACCTCGAGGTGCAACTGCTCGTGGCGTTGCTCAACTACGCGGTGTTGCACGATGATTTTTCGAAGGCTGCCATTCTTGCCCTGCTGGCCGACTGCCCGGTCGACGAGTTGCTCGAACGACGACTGGACTATCTGGCCGATCCGGGCGATAGCCGCTGGCTGGAGGAGGATGACCTCTTCCGGAAGATCGACCGGGTGATCGACCGCAACCGGCAGCAGTCGATCTCCGGCTTTGTCGAGAGCCTGATCGTGGAGCTCGATTTCGAGAACCGGATCAACCGCTGGAGCGGCCCCGAAGCGGCTCGGCGCCGTGCCCATCTGGATTCGGTGCTGGCCCTGGCCGCGGACTACGAAACACAGGCCGCACAGACCGGCGGGGCATCGCTGGGCGGTTTTGCCCGTTGCCTCGAACAGGGACAGATGACCGAGCGGCCTTTCGAGAAGGATCCCTGGGCCGTCAGCGTGCTGAGCTACCACAAATCCAAGGGGCTCGAGTGGAAGCACGTCATCCTGACCGGTCTGGAGCGGGATTATCGCAAAAGGCTTTTTGCGCAGGATCTGTTCGAGGTGCAGCTCCACCGCGCGGCCGATTCGGACGGCGGGGATGCCCGTCGGCTCATTTCGCTCTTTCCGAACCTCTTCGGAGCGTCGAGCGTGCCCCGGTGCCTCGAAGATCAGCTGCGCGAACTGCTGCACTACGAAGCTGCCGATCGTCGGGTCGGTCGGGAAGAGGCCCGGCTGCTCTATGTCGGCTTCACCCGGGCCCGGGATCAGCTGATTGCCGTGCAGCCGTTGAAAAGCGCGAGAAACGGAACGACGACTCCCCAGTCGCTCGAGTGGCTGATTCAGGTGGGGGCCGCAACGAACGAGCGCATGTGGCACGCCTGGAATGAGCCGATTCCGATTCGGCCGTTTGTCGGCGCGGCGGCCTCCCGCACGGCGGTGGAACCTCCGACGGCTGAACGGTATCTTCGTCCGGAGCCGCCGGTCCAAACGCCGGAACTCCGGTATCTGCAGCCGAGCCAGCTCACCGCCGATCCGAACCGGAAGCCCGAGGTCACGCTGGTTGCCGATCGCGGGGCCCGGATCGAACTGCGGGCCGGAGCCGAGACTCCGATGGCCGAGATCGGTACGACGCTTCACAACATCCTGGCGCTCTGCAGCCCCGGATCGGAGAACGTGACCGGGCGTGCCCGACAGATACTTGGCCGGCATGGCATGGAGACGGTCGTTCCCCATCCGGAGCAGATCGGGGCCATGGCTGAATGGTTGTTCGGATGGCTAGAGCGGGAGTATGGTCCGGCTCGCAAGATCTGGCATGAGCGACCGATCCGCATGTGGTGCAACGGGCAGGAGCTGAACGGCTCGATTGATCTGGTCTGGGAGACGGACCACGGATGTGTAGTAGTCGACTTCAAGAGTTTCCCGGGCACTCGGGAGGCGGTCACCAACCCTTCGGGCGAGCACTTCGCCGGGCGTTACGCACCGCAACTGACGGCCTATCGTCGGGTGCTGGAGGCTGCCGGAGAGCAGGTGCGGGATACGCTTGTCTGCTACGTCGTGCAGGGGTGTCTGGTGCGGGTGTGAACGTCAGAAGGGAGTGGAAAAAGATGATTATCTCACAAAAATACCACCTTGTGTCGGCGGATGCAGGCCAGACGATCGTTGCCCCGTTGGTTGACGGGCAGAATCACGTCGTAACGGAGTGGTTGCGCCCATCCGCCCTGCCGGTTGAGCAATCCGTAGCGGCCTCGGCGGCTGATGATATTGAATTGAGAGAAGTGGTTGGTCAACAGATCGTATCGTGGAGGAATGATGGTGCTGCCCTCGAAATCCATCAGACCGTATCTCCCGTTGCGTCGGATGCGCAACAGGGTGTCGCCATAAGGAGCCGCACGGTCACAATCCAAACGAATGAGTTGTCCGCTGCGGATGCGCAACAGTGCGTACCCCTCGCCGTCGCGTACCAATGCCCGGTCCGTATCATCCAGCAGCCAGGCTTCGTCCCAATACGCCTTCGTAAGATGGCATCCGCCCGAGGTCTGAAATCCTGTCTTGCCATTTTTGTAGTAGTATCTGATTCCCATATACTCTGCCTTTTCGACAAAGTAAAAGCCCTGCTGTGCGGAATGGCGGCACAGCAGGGCTGAATCTGGAGAAAAGAGGCTTACAACTCGATCGGTTCATTGTCCTGCGGACAGCGGATTGTCCGGTCGGGGAAGAGCGTGGCGAAACGTTCCGGAACGGCGGTATGGATCGGGATCAACAGCCCGGGATCGACATGTCGGACAATCGACTGCAGCGATTTCGCATCGGCATGGCCGCTGGTATGGATGTGCGGATTGGTAAAACCCCGCTCCCGGATCCAATCCATGAATTCGGGCTCGTCTTTTTCATACCCCTCCCAGATCGAGGTAACTACGACCGATGGCGTGTGGCTGTACTTCTGCATGTAGTACAGCATGGAAGGGCGGATGAGCCAGGCATATTTGCCCGGATTGCGTCCGATGTCTTTCGTGTCGACCGTCGAAAGTGCCTTCAGACGCTCCACAATCTCCGGATCTCCGGCCTCTTCGAGCCGTTTCAATTGGGCGGGCAAACAGAAATACCGGAAAACATCGTGTCCCTCGAACGGAGAGAGCGGCGACGGAATCGACGACTTGAAACGGTGGACCGCTTCCAGCACATAGGCGACGTAGGTATCCACAATCAGCTTGCGCGAACAGACGAGCGCCGCCTTGTAGATCTGGACGATCCGGTCGATGTTCTGCCCCGAGCACCAGATGTAGTGCAGCTTGTCGGCATCGGTGCGGAACTGCTCCTTGAAACGTTCGCAAATCTCCGCTTCGCTCATACACTCCTTTTCGGTGGCCAGGTTGGTCCCCTCGAGCAGCAGGCAGTCGACCTTCCGGGGCAGGTTGTGATAGAGAAAACCTTTCACCCCGTGGCGGCGAATGTCTCCGCTGTAGAGGATTCGCCGGCCTTCGGCTTCGATCAGGAAAGCGCAGGCATCATAGGCCGCATGGTCGACCGTGTAGGGCGTGATGCGGATATCGTCCACGATTATCGGCTCGAACTTCCGGTCGTCAGCCTCCTTGGAGAGGACGTTGATATGGTGCAGATAGTCGGCATCGCCGCGTCCATGAATCACCTCGGTGACGTGCATCATGGCCGCTGTCCCGGCCGTAGCGTAGATGGTCACATCCCGGTGCGTATCGGGCAGCAGGCCGTGGTGATCGGCATGGTAGTGGCTGATGAAGATGGCATCGGCTTCCTGCGCCCATTCGAGGGCCTCGCGGCGGATTTGCTCCTGCTGCTCCTGGGACCGGGAGTCGAAATCGAGCGGCAGACCCAGATCGAGCAGGATTTTTGCCTGCGGGGTCCGTATCTCGACACAACTGCCCCCGATTTCGTGTGTTCCGCGGTGGATGGTGATGGTCATAGCAATTTTACCGTAATGCGAGGCTTGTACATTTGAACCGACAGGAGTATGCGCGATTCCTGATTTGTCTTATTGATAAAATCAATGACCCTATTATCAATATACGGATGTAATTTATCCGTTAATAAAACCCCGTGAAGTTTGGAAATCCCGGCTTGAGCCAAATCATAAACCCGATTCAAATCCCGAATCGTATTGCTCTTTCCCGATGGATCATAAGCTATTTTCCGCGTGAAGAACAAGTCCTCCATGATCCACAGATAAAACAGAATTTCGGATAAAATTCCGACTTTGCTGTTGTTGAATTTGAGCTCGAAAATCCAAAATTCATCCTTTCTGATTCCCCACAGGTCAATAGCGCCTTTATTCCCCGGAAAAATCGAACTGTTTTGCGATATGCTGTCCATGAAAAGACCGACAGGCAATTGATGGTTGAATGAGTCGAACTGAATCCCCTTGTAAAACTGTTTTTCGTCCATGAAGGCTCTTTCGAAGAAGGCCTCTGTCTTTTCCTTGAGGTCCGTTTGCTTCCCGGCAACCCTCGGCTGGTTTAAAACCAGTTTGACATCTTTGTATCTGTTTCGGAATGCTGCAAGCTCTTGATGATTGTCCGAAGCAACCGAAAACCAGTTGAAATGCTGTTGCATTTTGATTACCCGATACAAAAATCGATTATAATGTGTGTTTTGATCTTTTTCGTCTGGAATCTGCCACGAAAGTTCGACTTGTTTTATTTTATCTTGCATGGGTGCATAAATACAAAAGATCCATCCCTCAAAAGCAGATGAGTCTTGTTGCATGTTATCGCACACGGATGAGGCTTCTATTCCGATGTAGAGTATGTCCTTGTTTTCGTCCAGATTGATATCCAGTTTGGAAGGAAAAAGACGAAATCCAAGTTGCTTTTTTAATGTTTGTGCATCCATAAAGCTTTATTTTAAGGTCCTATACAAAGTTAAAGGTAAAATGGAAAAAGGCAAACATGTTGCCGGTTTAAAGATGTTGTAGAAGGTTGATCGCCTCTTCGAACGGCAGTGCATCGTCCTTCGGCAGATCCCGATACTGGCCGGCGATACGCGTGATCGGTGAGGCAAGGCGCCCGAAACTGCCTTCGTCGACGTGACGTTGTTGGTAGCCGCATGCGGTGCATGTGGCCGAATGGCTGCTGCGGCCGCTTAACGGTGACCCCGAGAAGGAGAAGATCAGCATCTGTCCGCCGCATTTCGGGCATACGCGCGTGTAGCGCTCCTCGTATTCGGTCCATGCCCGGACCACCACGCCCAGCGGATAGGGCCCCGAATCCCTCATCGATACATAGGCCATGCGGATGCGCATCGGAGTGCGGACCCCGAAGAGTTGCGGATCGGCAAGAATCCGTTCACGCTGGCGCCAGATAAGCGGCACCGATTCGGCAAAGAGATCCTGGAGCCGTTGCTCTTCCCGCTTCTGTCGCTCTCGGCGGATCGGTTCAAACCAGGCCCGGACGAGTGATTCGGGGACGAGCAGTTTCCCTGCTTGCGCATCGATATGCAATCCGTTGTCTATGATTAACGATTCGTCGATCCGGAGTTGCAATCCCTCGACATTCCGCAGTGTGTAGTTTCGGCCCTGTTGGTCGATAATGGCAATCGGGATGACGGCCTCTGCTGTTTTCGGAGCATCGGCCCGCTGGCCGAACGTCCGGAACGAAGTCGCTGTTTTTTGAGTGTATTGTTTTTTCTTGTCAGTCATGGTCTTCGCCGTTTAAAATCTGGATGGCCCGTTCGGCATCCGCACGGGTAATGCCGATGCGGGGATCGGTTTGAATGAAATGCGGTCGCTGTTCCGGTCGGATATCCGCTTCATCGTCAAAAATCACATAGCGGTATGGCTTCGAAGCGTGCTCTTTCAGCCAACCGCGTATCTCCTCGCCCTTGGCGGCTCCGGCCGTCTCTCCGGCGGACATCGGGAAGTTGGCATGCAGCGATTGACCGGTTATGCCGATCAGTTGCCCCGGCAGAGCCCGCTCATGCCACATGTCTTTCATTCGCTCCTCTCCCTCGAGGCGCCATGACGAGGAGATGACCACCTCGGCGCCGGTTGCATCGATAATCCGCCGCAGGTTCTCCACCGCCTCAGGGTCGAACAGATAACCGTAGCGGTCCGAAACCGGAAGCCCGTTCCTGCGCCGTTCAGCAATGTAACGCTCGGTATTCATCACGCCGTCGAAATCGAGAAAGATCACTTTCTGGACGTTGTGATCGTAGAGAGCACCGAGGTCCCCGATGATGCGCCGCATCTCCTCCCGTACATTGTCCGGCAAGAGCACCTCAAAGTTGCAGTGGCAGTTTAACATGGCCTGGTAAAACTCCGGCGTCGGTGCCACGTGAAATTCGAAAATGGCATAGTCGTCATGCGTCTCGACCTCCTGCTGCGAAGCGTGGAGGGGCAGCGTGCGGAGATACTTGACGCCGTCGCCCGCAACCCGGACCCGAATCGTGCAGGGGCGGATATCGTCATAGACCGCCACGCCGAAGGCCCCGGCCAGGTAGCCGGCCGGATCCAGCTCCTCGGGCGGCGTAAAGCGATCGTCGGTCACTCGGATTTTCACCATGCGGTCCAGCGCATAGAGCTTGATCTTCGCATTGTCGGGCTTGTCGGCGTAGAGGTACCAGCGCCGGTCGCGGAGCTTGACGAAAAGCGGCCGAAGACGGAGGTCGAAGGCCTCGTCCCCCGTGAAGGGCTGATAGGTAACGACCACCTGCCGGTTCTCGCGCATGGCGTCGAGCAGTTCGGGAAGATGCCCCCGGGCCGAGGGAACCTCCTCGACCAGCACGCGGTTATGCAGCGTGTGGGCCTCGCGCAGCGACTGCCCGACGGCAAAACTATCGAGCAACCAGTTTGTGATGTTGTGCGAGTTGAGATCCTCGCTGTTGGCAATGGAGTAACGGTTGGTGTGTTCGTCGCAGACAATCGAGAGGTCGAACAGTTCTTCGACCGCGTCGCGGTGGGAGTGGAAGGTCCGCCGTGCCAGCGGACGGCCGTCATAGAGCGCGCTGCGCTGCCAGCGGGTGCGGATCTCGGCCAGCGTGATGGGGCCATAGCGATGAATCGTGTCGGCCAGCCAGATGTACCTTTTAAAGAGATTGGATGCCATGGTGTTTGTTTTTCTGATACAAAGGTAGTAAGATCATGTGCTTAAATCATGCACATAGTCGGAATTTTTCCATTGTGTGCCATTCTTTCAAATAAAGAGCGCGTGCTCCGGATTCAGGCAGATTGGCTATTGAACTTTGCTTGAGTAGAGCATAAAAGAAGATATTGAATACAGTAAGATATGACCCGATATTCGTTTGCGAACAATCCGCAGCCGGGTCATGCCTTTTTACGGGAGAATCGGTTTTGTGATGGAGTTGCATAAACCGTTGAAAAGCAAAGGTAGCTTGTGTTCTGAGCTACTCGCTCAAAGGTGTAATTGTTACAGCGTTCTGGCGTCCAATCCCGAAGATCCCAGACAACAATTAGAAGACTGACAAACATGGGGGAATCCTCGTTATCCGTTGTATGCTTAACAGGAGAGGAGGTTGGAGCCTTAGATATTAGATTTTCCCTATTGTAGCATTGTGCCATCGGATGGAGTTTTGCCGCAAAAATCGGTGGCCGTTGGCGGTTTTCCGATTTAATTTCCTATTTTTGTAAATGGTTTCGTGCCTCTGCGGACGGAGCCAGACATATTTACGAACGTTTCGTTACGTTTTCTTTCACACTCAAACTTCGCAAATTTGATCTCTTGAAAGAAATGTAACAGGACGCTCCGTGAACGTACGTATTGTGCGGCGGGTTTATGGCCTGCTTTGTGCAATACACGTTTCGCGTGGGCTGTCCGTGTTGCTTATTTCAAGAGGGGCAGCGAAGGCCTGAGTGTGGGGTAAGTCAATGCGGCAACCCACGTTTTTTATGGCTTTCGATTACGATTACACGGGCCATCTCGCCCTACTTGACCGTCGGAAGGTCGCCTTCTTCGCTTCACGCGTCGTCTCGCCCACCGTCGAGGAGCAGGCCTTGCGCTGGGCCGAGGCGTGTTGCGCAACCGATTGCGTCGTAATCAGCGGCTTCCAATCCCCGCTCGAAAAATCCGTCTTCGAACTTCTGTTGAAAGCCCGCCACCCGGTAATCTGGGCCCTGGGGCGCGCCCTCTACCGCCGCTACCCGCCTGCCGTCGAAGAGGCCCTGGCCGAGCAGCGCATCCTGATCTTTGCCGTTCGCAACGCTCGCCGAACCGGTTGGCAAACGGCCCAAACCCGCAACTACACCATCGCCACAATGGCCGAAGAGAGTGTCTATGCCCTCCGCTCGGACCGCCGCCCCAGCTCGCTCGATGTCCTCTGCGGGCTGGAACTGGGGCGCAAACCGGTACGTTGTTTCCCGCAATAAATCGTCGTTTGAGCCGGAATTTCCCCGAAAAACCGGAACTAAACCCGGTTCTGAATGATCGAGATTTTGCATCTTCAACCGCCGAAAATCGGTCGAAAACGGGCTGTTTTGAAGTCTGATTCGGGCGATTAACCGCCACTTTTCCTCGCCAAAAATGGCCGGATCTTCCCTGTTTTCTGGCGAAGGTGTCTCGAAAATCCTTCGCCGGCTAAATTTCGGGTCGGGCCACGGTGGCCCCGGTAAAAAACGACGACTCCGGAGGAGTTCCACCCCCTTGCGGGCAAGCTGTTTTCTGTTACGAAATCTATTTCGCGTAACGGAAAACACAGCTTGCCGGGGGCAAAACATATCATGTTTCTGACCCCCAAAAACGGGTCGAAGATCACGTCCCGTTCCCGCTTGTTCGCCGGCCAATCTGAAGAGGCGAACCATCCGTTCCCGAAGCTGACATCAGGAACAAAACTACACCAAAACAGAATGAATAAATCTTGAACTAATTCCATCATGAAATAGTGATGCCAGGAAATCAATACGAATTGAAGTCTTGGCGTCTTGATCTCCAGACGTCAAGAACCCCTGATGTCCCAAAATCATGGGCTCTTGGACTCATGAGCTCCAGAGGTCAAGAACTCCAGACCTCTGGAGTTCTTGATGTCCGGGTTTCAAGAAGTCCTGAAATCTGGAACTCAGTCTCTGCTGAAATCTTGGATTCATGGATTCTTGATCTCTTGGCCTCAAGAATCCTTGACGCCTTGTTTCCCTGAGTTCATGATACCTTGGGTTACGGATCTCTTGTCCCCTTGATCTATTGGTGTCTGTAGGGAGCTTTATATTGAGGGAGCAGTGGTATTAGGGCTGCTGCCACCTTCCTTGTCGGACTGGCAATCTCCTTCTTCAGTCCGACCAAAAGCAGAATGCCGTATTCTCTGTTTGGTACCCCAAAGGAATGTCTTCCAATACGCTATTTGGACTCTCACCGACGCCAACCTGTGCCACACCGACGCCAACCACTGCCTTAGCGCGTAGAAGGTGGAGAAAATGCCTCCGCTGCTTCTATATTCGCTCCCGAAACCTTAAAGGCCAATCATTATGCAAGAACAGAAGAATGAACTTCGGGGCGACAGCCGAACGGTGTCCCTCGACTCCGGGACTTTATCGAGAAAAGTCTCCAACTACGAACGTCTCTTCCTGCAGCCGGTCAAGACCGCGGCCCTCCATGGTAAGGCCATTTATGTCCGTCCGGAGTTTCACCAACGGATCCAGCGAATTGTGCGACTCCTCGACAACGACAAAATCTCGATGTACAGCTATCTGGACCGTGTGCTGGAACACCACTTTGCAACCTTCGACGACGAAATTACGGCCTGGTGCCGCAACCGGTTTCAGGCTCTTTCCCGGGATCTTAAAACGACACTGCCATGGGAATAGTCAATGTAGAATCCCGAACCTTTGAGCGGATGCTCGCGCGGTTCGAGGAGTTCGCCCGACGGATGGACGCGCTCTGCCATGCGCACCGTATCGGCGAACCGGAGCCATGGCTGGACAACCAGCAGGTCTGCCAGCTGCTGAATATCTCCAAACGGACGTTGCAGACCCTTCGCGGCAACGGGTCTCTCTCCTACACGCAGATCAACCACAAGATCTATTACCGGGCAGAAGATGTGCGGTCGTTCCTTGCGGTGCTGGAGGCGCGGCGCAAACACGAGCAGAAGCGCAGAAACGGAGTATAAACAGTGGGATCCGGATTGCGGCATTGAGGTGGCGTCGGGCCGGATCTCGCATCAAACAGACGGAAAATGGACAATGAATTGATTACGGAGCATGACGAGCGGATCCGCTCGTACTTTCAAGCGCTGGAGCGTCTTTCCAAGGCGTTGGAGACGTTGTTCTCGAAGCGCAAATCCTCGTTGGACGGTGAAAGTTTTTATACGGACGAGGAGCTTTCTCAGCGGCTGAAGGTCAGCCGCCGGAGTTTGCAGGATTACCGCAACCAGGGACGGATTCCCTATATCAAACTGGGCGGCAAGATTCTCTACCGCTCCTCGGATATCGAACGGATGTTGGAGGAGGGGTATCGCAACGAGTTTCGGTAGACGAGAGGCAGAACAGGGGCAACAAGACGGAACAGACAGAAGGCGGGAAGAGAGCACGAGCAACCGTCCCTTCACGGGGTGTAGCCGTTCATAGTTTTTCTCCTTTTCATCGGTAGCATCTCCAAAAACGGGCCGGAGCGAATACGACAACCTTTTTCCCGGGAAGCATCTCCATCTGTAGAGGCCTCTCCTCGGGAAAACCCTTCGGGACATGAGGTTGGCATTTCGCTCCGGCCCATTACCTTGCTGCCGGATGAAAAGGAGTGTCATGTGCCACCTATCGGGTATAATAGGGATGATTAAACATAAATTTATACCCGTAAGGGTACAAAATGAAAAATATTTGATATATTTGTACCCAAAGGGGTATAAATCATGAAACAAACATCTCTATCCAACTCGGTCAAGTCGATGCGCCGACAATATCATCTGACGCAGGTGGAACTTGCCGAGAAGTCCGGTGTGGGACTGCGTTTTATCCGCGAACTGGAGCAGGGCAAGCCGACACTTCGTCTTGACAAGGTCAACCAGATTCTGAATCTGTTTGGCTATGAGGTGGGAGCCGTACCGATGACTAAAACCGATGAATGATGAAACAAGCTGTTGTATTTTTTCAGGATCGACGGGCCGGCATCCTGACTGAAGACGAGAACGGTTATACATTCGTATACGATACCGGTTATTTGGCTGCACCGGATGCGCAGGCTGTGAGTCTGACCCTTCCGTTGAGCGATCGTCCCTATCGGGATAAAGTACTGTTCCCGTTTTTTGACGGGTTGATTCCCGAGGGCTGGTTGCTGGATATTGCCGAAAGGAACTGGAAAATCGATGCCCGCGATCGCATGGCCTTGCTTTTGGCCTGCTGTAAGGATTGTATCGGAGCTGTTGGAGTTCAACCCGTAATCACCAAGGAGGAGTAATCGATGGCGGTATGTTTGTATTGTTACGGGGAGTTGACCGCGGGTGAAAAGGATTTCCACAAGCGTTGTTCCCAAAAAATATTCGGGACGTCGTGTCCTCCCGAACTACCCTATACGCGCGAAAATCTGACAGATCTTGCCCGACAGGTAATTCGTAGCCAGACGACACTTACGGGGGTACAGGCAAAATTGTCGCTCGATATTCTCAAGGGTGGACGAAACGAGGTCGACCGTTTTACGATTGTCGGGCTGTGGGGACGGTATATTCTGAAACCACCAACCGAACGATTCGCCCATTTGCCCGAGTTGGAGGATTTAACGATGCATTTGGCCGAACTGGCCAGAATAAGGGTCGTGCCTCACAGCCTGATTCGCTTTGCTGATGGCGAACTGTGCTATATCACACGCCGTATAGACCGCACTTCTCAGGGTGTGAAATTACCCATGGAAGATATGTGCCAGTTGACCGGGCGTCTGACCGAGCACAAATACAAAGGTTCGTACGAACAGATCGACAAGACCATCCGGAGATTCTCTGCAACCCCCTTGCTGGATCAGGTCAACTTTTGGGAGCAGGTCGTGTTTTCGTGGATCACGGGGAATGCCGACATGCATCTGAAGAACTTCTCGCTTTATAGCGAGGTGCCGGGTAAACATCTGCTTACTCCGGCTTACGACATGCTCTCCACAGCGCTGGTCATGCCGGAGGATAACGAGGAACTGGCGTTGACGCTCAATGGCAAGAAGCGGAAAATCCGGAAAGAAGATTTTATCGCTTCCATGCAGGCTTCGGGTTTGGGCGACAAGGTTATAGAAAACATCTTTCACAAGTTTCGGAAGTCACAGGACGTCTGGTTCGCATATGTGGATCGATCGTTCCTGCCGCAAGAGATGAAAGAGGAGTACAAGGGGATCATCCGAGACAGGATCAGCCGGTTGGTATAGCCATGACATTGAACAGCCCGGAGATGCTTATCCCCGGGCTGTTTTGTGAATTTAGCAGGGCGCATTCCGCTATCCCAGTTTGGAGATGACTCTCTCCACCTGCATCATGTCCCGGAGAATGGAGCTGTCGAGAACCCGGGCATAGTGTTGCGTCATCTTGATGTTGGAGTGGCCCAGCATCTTGGCCACATTCTCCAGACTGACGCCGTTGGCCAGGCAGACCGAGGTTGCATACGAGTGCCTGGCGCAATGCGTGGTCAGATTCTTGCGGATCATGCAGATGTCGGCAATCTCCTTCAGATAGCTGTTCATCTTCTGGTTGCATGGAACGGGCAGCAATACGCCCTTCTTCCGGCAGGTGGGGTGGTCGGCATACTTGCGCAGAATCTCCTGCGGAATATCCAGCAGCGGGATGTTGCACATGTTTTTTGTCTTTTGACGGGGTTTGCGGATCCAGAGATTTCCGTTGTTGTCCCGGACGATGTGCTCCGGGGCTAACTGCTGCACGTCGATGAAGGCCATTCCCGTGAAGGCAGCGAAGATGAAGACGTCGCGGACCAGCGTCAGCCGCTCCAGCGGAAACTCCTTGCGGTAGATGGTCTGCAGCTCGTCCATCGTCAGAAACTCCCGGACGACCTCTTTCTCGTGGAAGCGGATTCCGAGGAAGGGGTCCTTCGCCATCCAGTCGTTGGCACGGGCCAGATTGGTAATCTTTTTCAGACACTTCATGTAGCGGATGACGGTATTCTGCTGGCATCCCTTCTCCGTTTTCAGGTAGAAGGCAAAGGCCCGGACCAGCTCGCCGTTGACCTCCGTGAGGGGCAGATCCTCCTTCCCGTAACGCTGGCGGATCAACTCGGCCAGATAACGCCGCAACTCTCGTAGCGGCGGACCGTAATCAGCGCATAGTCCGTGCCGACCAGCGCCCGGCACTGGTCGTTGTGCTCCTGCATGGTCCCCAACAGCGTGCGGACCTCTTCCGGCTTCTCCTGCCCGAAGAAGAGCTCCTGCAGCAGGTGTGCCGTGACGGGGCGATTCTGCTGCTCCAGTTCGCAAAAGATTTGATACAGCTTGATGCGGGCCTCCTCGATATAGGTGTTCAGGTCACAGGCGCGGCGGCTCTTGCCGCGGGCCGTCTCCTTGGCTTGGCTCCACAGGGCAGGGTCGATGCTTTTGCGGATGTTGTTCTCGACGCGCGTCCCGTTGACGGTGATGCGCATGCAGACGGAGGCCTCTCCGTTTTTCAGCAGCCTGGTCTTCTTGAGGAAGAACAGCACGCGAAACGAATCTCTTTTCATGGTTCCTACTTGCTCTTTAACTGGTTCGACAAATGTAGGAAATCCGACCCGATTTAGCGTTATGCAAAATATTGCAGTTCAGCGAGAAAGGTGCGAATTCGATGGAGATAAATGGGATGGTTTTCATCTCCACCGATTGCTCCACCAGAAGGTGCCGAAAACCGCTGTTTTTTGCGCTGCCGGGAAAAAGAGAAAACCCTGATTTCGTTTGGAAATCAGGGTTTTGCAACTTTTTGCTTCTCTTCAAAGTGGTACCACCAGGAATCGAACCGGGGACACAAGGATTTTCAGTCCTTTGCTCTACCAACTGAGCTATGGCACCATCGCAATAATCCGACGGGAAATCCCTTCCGTATTATCGTGGTGCAAAGGTAAGCAAAAAATTTGAATCTGCAAGCCCGGAGCGAAAAAATATGCGTTTTTTCCTCCGAGACAGGCAACATGAACCCCAAACAGGCTGCGGCAAAGTGTTCGGAAGCGGCAGAAAACGCATGCATCTGCACTTGAACCCGAAAAACATATAAATAAGGTATACGCCTTTTTTCGCCCCACGCCCGCCGCGGCAAGAGGCCCTCCACTGCAAAACGGTTCGCAGAAAGGCACCGTTTCGCCCGGGAAAACAGATGCTGCAACCCGCAAAATAGACCTTTTGGACCGTAAGGGTACTCAAAACGGTATTCGGACGGTAAAAACACCCCTCGGAAAGCGCGAAGAAGCCCTCAAAAAGGGCAAAAAATCCGGTTACAGATTGTAATTGATATTGCAATACTGTAAATAAATTGTAACTGCGAAAGAGAAATTCAAAGAAAATGTATTACATCAGCAATTTTTTTAATAATTTTGTTTGTAAAAGAGATGCCTTTCGCATATCTTTGCTCATGAACTTTTTATTTTAAAATCAATTAAAATTAACGCTTATGGTAAGAAAAATTGTACTATCGTTAATTGCTGTGCTGGGGGCGGGGATGCTTCTTTCCGTCGCTCAGAACCGGCAGGTCTCTGGTACAGTTTCCGACGCGGAAGGCAACCCGGTTGTCGGCGCGACGGTCCTGGTTGACGGCACGCATGTCGGCACGACCACAGGCATGGACGGCAGCTACACGCTTTCGGCCCCGGCAGACGGCACCCTGAAGGTGACGTTCGTGGGCTATGCGGACATGCTGGTTCCCATTGCCGGCAAGACCACGATTAACGTAACGCTGCAAGAAGATACGCAGGCGATCGACGACGTGATCGTCGTGGCATTCGGTACGGCCAAGAAAGAGGCCTTCACCGGATCAGCCAAAGTCATCAAGTCGGACGACCTGATCAAGACGCAGTCGTCCAACGTACAGGATGCCCTGGTCGGCAAGATCGCCGGTGTACAGTTCAACTCGGCTTCGGGTCGCCCGGGTGCCGGTCAGTCGATCTACGTCCGCGGTTACGGCTCGCTGAATGCAAACAAATCACCGCTGTGGGTCGTTGACGGCGTACCCTACGAAGGCGATATCAACAACCTGAACACGGCCGATATCGAGTCGATCAGCGTCCTGAAGGATGCCGCCTCGAACGCCCTGTACGGTGCCCGCGGTGCCAACGGTGTCATCATGGTGACGACCAAGCGCGCCAAGGCCGGTGATGCCACCGTGACCTTCGACGGCAAGTGGGGTGTCAACACCCGCGCCCTGCAGAACTACGACATCGTGGACAACGCAGGTGAGTACTACGAGTACCACTACAAGGCCCTCTACAACTACTACACGCTCGTAAACGGCTACAACGCCGTGCAGGCCAACCTGGCAGCCAACCAGCTGCTGACGTCGAACGCCGCCGGCGGTCTGGGCTACAACGTCATGTCCTATCCCGAAGGCCAGAACCTGATCGGCACCAACGGCAAGCTCAACCCGCTGGCCAAGGAGGGTCGCGTGGTGACCTACAACGGACAGGAGTACATGCTCAAGCCCGACAACTGGCTCGACGAGATCTACAAGTCGGCCACGTTCCGTCAGGAGTACAACGTCAACGTATCGGGCGCTACGGACCGCGCGAACTTCTACGCATCGCTGGGTTACCTCGACAACACGGGTATCATCGACGGCTCGAGCAACGAGCGCTACACGGCGCGTCTGCGCGCGGACTACCAGGCCAAGAAGTGGCTCAAGGTCGGAGGTAACTTCTCCTACACGCACTTCGTATGGAACAACGGTAACGATACCGACAACGAGGGTGCCAGCGACGGCGGCAACGCATTCGCCACGGCCATGCGGACGGCCCCGATCTATCCGGTCTACATCCGCGACGGCAACGGCAACATCATGATCGACCAGTACGGCATGAAGCTCTACGATACGGGCGACGGCCGCAACGGCGGTGCCGTGCGTTCGACCGGCGGTCAGAGCAACGACCTGCAGGACATCCAGCTGAACAAGTACATCAGCGAGGGCAACGCCTTCACGGCAAACGGTTTTGCCGACATCGACCTCTACAAGGGCCTCAAGCTGACGGTCAACGGCAGCGTTGCCATCGACGAGACCCGCGGCACGCAGGTGATGAACCCCTTCTACGGTCAGTTCGCCGAGTCGGGCGGTCTGGTCTACAAATCGCACCAGCGTGACATCACCTACAACCTCCAGCAGCTGCTCAACTACAACACGACGATCGACGAGAAGCACACCATCGGCCTGCTGCTCGGTCACGAGATGTACAACCGCAAGGTCTACGGTCTCTACGCACAGCGCAGCGTGATGTACTCGCCCGACAACCTCGAGTTGAGCGGTGCCGTGGTCGACATGGCCAGCTCGGGCTCTTCGGTTTCGGAGTACAACAACGAAGGTTACTTCTTCCGCGGTCAGTATGACTACGACGGCAAGGTTTACGTATCGGGATCGTACCGTCGCGACGCTTCGTCGCGCTTCCACCCCGACCACCGCTGGGGTAACTTCTGGTCGGCCGGTGTGGCATGGCTCATCAACAAGGAGAGCTGGTTCAACGCCCCCTGGGTCGACATGCTGAAGGTGAAGGCCTCGTACGGTTCGCAGGGTAACGACGGTATCTCCGAATACCTCTACACGGACTACTACACGATCGCCAGCGCCGGCGGCACGAGCGTAACGCAGAACCTCGCACGCAAGGGTAACCCCGACATCACGTGGGAGACCAACGCCAACCTGAACGTCGGCGTCGAGTTCGGCCTGTGGAACAACCGCCTGTCGGGAGGCATCGACTTCTTCAACCGCAAGACCACCGACATGCTCTTCCAGATGGCTACGCCGTATGAGTCGGGCTACACCTCGATCTGGACCAACATCGGCGACATGGTCAACCGCGGTGTCGAAATCGAACTGCGCGCCGACCTGATCCGCACGAAGGACATCGTCTGGGACTTCTCGGTCAACATGACCCACTACAAGAACAAGCTCGTCAAGCTGCCCGAACAGTACAAGAACAACACCACGTCGGACGGCAAGCACGTCGGCCGTATCAGCGGCAGCTACTTCCTGACCGAGGGCGAATCCGTCTTCTCGTTCTACCTGCCGACCTACGCAGGCGTGGACAAAACGACGGGTGAATCGCTCTGGTACACCTACAAGACGAATGCCGAGACTGGCGAAAAGACCCGTGAGAAGACCAACAACTACTCGGACGCTTCGCTGAACGGCCGCGAGCTGCAGGGTGACGCGCTGCCCGACCTCTACGGCGGTTTCAACACCTCGCTGCACGCCTACGGCTTCGACCTCTCGCTGGGCTTCACCTACCAGATCGGCGGTCAGGCCTACGATACGGGCTACGCAACCTACATGGGTTCGCCGTCGGGCAGCTCGAGCGGCTTCAACTACCACCGCGACCTGCTCAACTCGTGGAGCGAGACGAACAAGAACTCGAACATTCCGCGTTTTGCCTACAATGACAACTACTCGGCTGCCTCTTCGGACCGCTTCCTGACCGACGCTTCGTATCTGAACATCCAGAACATCACGCTCGGCTACACGCTGCCGAAGAGCATCACGCGCAAGTTCCTCGTCGAGAGCCTCCGCGTATACGTGGCCTGCGACAACGTATGGTATTGGTCGAAGCGCCAGGGTCTCGACCCGCGCCAGAGCATCAACGGTGCCACCAACCCCTACTACTATGCTCCGATCCGCACCTTCTCGGGCGGTGTAACCGTTACCTTCTAATGTCTTTCATAACAAGTTGCATACCATGAAAAAGAACAAGATAGTAAAATTCGCGGCTGCGCTCCTCTGCGCTCCGGTGCTGCTGTCGAGCTGCATCGAGGAGACCTTCCCCGAGGGCGGTAACGTGACGAGCGGGCAGATCTCCGAGTCGCCGTTCGCCATGGAGGACATCGCCGCCTCGATTCCGACGATTCTCATCACGAACTACCTCGATATGGGCGATCACTTCGACTTCGGCTATCCCGGCATCTTCGGTGCTACGGACCGCATGGTGGGCGAAGTATTCCCCGTATCGCAGAATCTCCCCGGCGGAAACCAGTACTACGACCGCTGGCAGGCATGGCTCTACCCGGACATGGGAGGTCTCAGCGCCACGGGATGGACTGACTTCTTCTATCTGAACTACTACCAGTTCATCTACTCGGCCAACGAGGTGATCTCGATCGCCAGCCAGAGCGAAAGCGGCGGCGTTGCGCTCGGCATCGCCAAGGCATTCCGTGCCATGTGCTACCTCGACATGGCCCGCATGTACGACCCGCTGCCGGCCAAGGCTCCGGACCGTCCCTCCTACGAGAGCGAACTGGAGGCCGTCAAGGGGTTGACGGTGCCCATCGTGCGCGAGGGCGCCACGCTCGAGCAGCTGGAGAACAACCCGCGCGCCACGCGTGAGGAGATGTTCAACTTCATCCTCTCGGATCTGACCGACGCCGAGTCACTGCTGGCCGACTACCAGCCCGCCTCGAAGAACATGCCGTCGCAGGCCGTCGTATACGGACTGCTGGCCCGCACCTACCTGTGGCTCGGAGGCTTCGAGGAGACCTACGAAGGCTTCGTGACGGGAACGGAGGCCTACAAGAAGGCCGCCGAGTATGCCCGCAAGGCCATCAACGCATCGGGCTGCACGATCCTGACCGAGAGCCAGTGGCTCGATCCGAAGACCGGCTTCAACACGGTAAACAACGCATGGATGTGGGCCATGATCCAGACCACCGACACGGTGCTGAACAACCTGCTCTCGTGGGCTGCCCACATGAGCCTCGAGGCCGTCTACGGCTACGGCTATGGCGCACAGCCGGGTATCTCGGTATTCAGCTACGAGCGTATCTCCGACACCGACTTCCGCAAGAAGAGCTATGTGACTCCCGACCAATCGTATGCAGCGGCTCAGCCCTACATAAGCCTGACCGAGGAGGAGTTCAAGACGGTGGCTCCCTACGCATCGTTCAAGTTCCACACGGCCGGCGGCGAAAAGAGCAACTTCACGATCGCCAACGTGGTTGACATTCCGATGATGCGTGTCGAGGAGATGTACCTGATCGAGGCCGAGGCTACGGCTCACTACGACGAGGCCACGGCCCGCACGCTGCTCACCTCGTTCATGGCACACCGCGACCCGAACTACCGGATCCCGGCCGCCACGACGGACCTTGTCGAGGAGATCATCTTCCAGAAGCGTATCGAGTTCTGGGGCGAGGGTATCATCTACTACGACATGAAGCGTCTGAACATGAGCATGCACAATGCGGATACGGGCACGAACGCCCCGTCGGGCGCCATCATCTCGACCGACGGCCGTGCTCCCTGGTGGAACTGCGTGATTCCGCTCGGCGCCGTACAGCAGAACATTGCTCTTACGAACATGAACAATCCCGACCCGACCGGCACGGTAAGATCTGTCAGATAACAAAAAAAATTGCACATCATGAAATACATCACGAAATTCTTACTGATGGGTATCGTTGCGGTGGCAGGCCTCCTTTCGGCCTGCACCAGCAGCGACGACTTCGAGCCGGGGCCGAAGGATTCCGGTGCACAGGTCTACTTCCCCAACACGATCCCCTCGGAGTTCAACGTGGGTGACGACGAGTCGTCCGTGACCATTCCGGTACGGCGTGTCGTAACCGACGCAGCTATGACCGTGAACATCCTTGCCAGCATTGAACAGGGCCAGGAGGGCATCCTCAATATTCCCTCTACGGTCTCGTTCGAGGCCGGCAGCGATCTGGCCAATCTGGTCATCACCTTCGACCGCAGCGCACTCGTCGACGGCACGGAGTACAAGGCTTCACTTCTCATCAACGACGAGCAGAACCTGACCCAGTACGGCAACTACATGATCGATATTACGATCATTCCGTGGCCGTGGGAAGAGCTCGGAACCGGCAAATACCGTGACGGATGGCTGTGCGGCCTGTTCGAAGGCAACCTCGTCGAACTCGATGTGACGATCCACAAGCACAAGTCGCAGGAGGGCGTCTACATGGTCGAGGAGATGTTCGGCTGGACCTTCATGACCGAGTTCTTCGGCGCTACGCAGAGCGACCTCTCCGGACAGTTCTCCTACACGCCGACCAACATCACCATCGACTGCTCTGATCCCGCTAACGTAAAGATCGCAAAGCAGTACACAGGTATCACCGAGGGTGTTTACAACTACGGAGACTTCCTCATCGAGTCGGCAGCACCCGGTACCTTCGTGAACGGCGTCATCACCTTCCCCGAGGACGGTATCAATGCGTACATGACGGGATACAGCAGCGATCCTCTGCCTACCAACCCCGACGGCACGTTCCGTATCATGCTGCCCGATGCAGAAATCACGGACTACGTGCTGACTGCAACATACGGCGGCATGCTGGTAAATTCCGACAACACGAGCGCCAGCGCCGTAATCGACTTCACCTATGGTGCCGACGTGACGGGTATCAACTACGTCATCGCCGAGGGTGATGTGGAGGCTTCGGCCGCAACCCTTGCAGCACAGATCGCCAACGGCACCGCCGAAAACATTCTCACGATCGAGGACTTCGTTGTCGGCGCCGGCTCGGTATCCATCAAGGCTGATCTGACAACTCCCGGACCCTACACGGTAGTCGCACTTCCGCTGGACAAGGAGAACAAGCCTCTTGAAAGCAATGCGGCAGCCGCATCGTTCTACTTCCCGGGCATGGACGGCGGTGATATTCCCGACTGTGACGTCGAGGCCATGATGGGATCCGTTTCCGAGAACAAGCCCGATGCTCTCGAGAAGAATCCCGATGAATCGTCCCTCTACTTCAAAATCAGCGGTTCGGAGCTCAAAACGCTGCATCTCCTGGCCATGTCAACGTCCAATATCGAGACGCTTGTCGCACAGGGTGCAAGCTACGAAGAGATAATCGCATCGTATGGACAGGACTTCTCCAGCATCGCCGTGCCGACCATCAACGAAACCGGCTACTACGAAAACATCTGGATCAATCTGAATGAAAACACGTCGTACACGATGCTTGTACAGGCTACGAATATTTACGGCAGAAGCAAAGTTCTCGCAGTCGAGAAGTCAACGGCAGCTGTCGATACCTCATGGTATACAGGCGAGCTCGCTATTGGCAAATACGACATGGTTTACCAGTCTGTAGAGGACGGTGAGACCATAACATCTTCGTGCACCTTCACTGTAAATCCCGTGAAAGGAAGCGAAAATGAGTTTACGATCAAGGATCTCGGCCTGAACAACACGACGTCCTGGTATGCTTCCTACGATTCCGCGACGCACAAGTTCACCGTTTCGGGTGTCGAAGTTGGCTATGAAGATCTGGGAAGCCGGTTCGGTCAAGGTTGGGGCTATTACGACCAGGCCGGAACCATGATTCTGGGATTCTTCTCCTTCGCAAACGAGCAGAGCAATGGAACCGATCCCTGCGTTTTCAGTGTTGACGCGACCACGGGACAAATCAACCAGCTCGAGACGCTCCTCCAAGTCCTTGTTGCAGACGCCGCAAGCGGAAAGATACTTGGTTATCTGACACAATATCTGCCCGGCGAGACGGTTATCACATATGCAGAGAACGCCTCATCGAGCGCCGTGCAGCCGTCGAGCAAGCAGGCCATCCGCCACACAGCAACAGCCAAGTACATGAAGGCGACCGACAGATTCAGCGACCATGTTGCTACGGCCAAATGCGCCGAAATGCCAAAGAGTGCCGCTCACAGCGGCGTCCGCACGCTCGATGTCAAGACTGCAAAGTGCGAGCCGCTGCCCGCAAAACCGTACAACGGCAAGGCAAAGATCAGCAAGAAGGCCATCCACAGCCCGCTGATGTAATACACCTCGCCTGTAAGACCTGAACCACGAAACCCGGCACGGCGCCATGAACCGTGCCGGGTTCTGTGGTCAAAAGGAACAAGCTCCCCAAACAGGGCTGTAACAACCTGATTATAAATTTTATGACAAAGTTCAAAACAATCCGGAGCCTATCGCTCATGCTGGCAGTGCTTCTCCTCGCATCGTGTACGAAAGACACGACCGGAGAGTCTGCTCCCGTCAAGATGGAAGACAAGGTTGCTTCCAAGCTTGTATTCACGTCGACGAACGCTGCCAAAGGCCAGCTGCTGGTCTACTTCAACAGCGATGCCGTCGCGAATGTCGAAAACTCCGTCCTGCGCGTGACGCGTGCGGGCGGCGTGGCCACCCGTTCGGGCATCTCCGATTTCGATGCCGTACTCGACAACATCGGTGTCAAGTCGCTCAGACGTCTCTTCCCGGTGGACGAGCGGAACGAAGAACGCACCCGTGCGGCAGGTCTGCACCGCTGGTATCTCGTGGAATTCGATGAGGAGGCCGATCTCGACAAGACAGCCCTGGAGATGGCCCGGATCGCCGAAGTAAGCAAGGTAGAGTTCGATCAGAAGCTCGCCAGCATCCACGACCCGAAAGTCATTCCGCTCGACGAGAGCCTCGCGGCTTCCGCCACCCGCGCCGACATGACGACCTCCGGCGTGTCGTTCAACGATCCCGAGCTGAGCAAGCAGTGGCACTACATCAACACGGGCGACAAACAGATCTACTCGAAGATCAAGGCCGGTGCGGATGTCAACTGCAAGGACGCCTGGCGTCTCTGCACGGGTGACCCGCGCGTGGTCGTGGCCATTGTCGATGACTGCGTGCAGTGGGACCATCCCGACCTGGCCGCCAACATGTGGGTCAACGAGGCCGAGCTGAACGGTCAGAGCGGCGTCGATGACGACCAAAACGGCTGCGTGGACGATATCTACGGCTACAACTTTGTCACCAATACGAAGCTGGCGATCAGCACGCAGGGCCAGGCCGGCGAGCACGGCACGCACGTGGCCGGCACAGTGGCAGCCGTGAACAACAACGGCATCGGAGTCTGCGGCATCGCCGGAGGTTCGGGCAACAACGACGGCGTCAAGCTCATGTCGTGCCAGATCTTCTACAACGACAACGGCGGAAACGCCAGCACGACGGCCAACGCCATCAAGTATGCAGCCGACAACGGCGCGGTGATTCTCCAGTGCAGCTGGGGCTACACGGCCGGTACGCTCACCTCGGATTCGCAGTACTCGACCTACGACAGCGCCGAGAAACAGGCCATCGACTACTTCATCGCCACGAAGAACTGCGATGCATTGGACGGCGGCATTGCCATTTTTGCCGCAGGCAACGACATGACCGGCATGTCGGGCTACCCGGCCGCCTACCGCGACTACATCTCGGTAACGGCCATGTCGTGCGACTTCACCCCGGCCTACTACACCAACTACGGCCCTGGCTGCAACATCGCGGCTCCCGGCGGTGACTACTACCAGTCGGGAATCGAGACGGGCTCCGAGGCATCGATGATCCTCTCGACGATCCTCAACGGCCGCTACGGCTATTCGCAGGGTACCTCGATGGCCTGCCCGCACGTATCGGGCGTTGCCGCACTGGGTCTCTCGTATGCCCTGCAGCTCGGCAAGACCTTCACGACGGACCAGTTCAAGGCGCTGCTGCTGACCTCGGTCAACAACATCGACCAGTACTGCACCGGAACGAAGCCCTACTACGACAACTACGGCAGCCACACGCTCAACCTCGCAGCCCACAACAAGAAGATGGGTACGGGCTACATCGACGCCTTCCAGGTGCTGATGAACGTGCGCGGCACGACCTGCATCCCCGTTCCCGTCGGCTCGCAGTATACACTCGACCTGGCGGCGCTCGTCGGCGGCGGCAACGCGAACATGACGATTACGTCGGTCGAGATTTCGGCTGAGGGCAAGGCCAGCCTCGGCATGTCCTCGGACCCGAGAGTCTTCGCGAACCAGGTCCTGCTGACCTGCACGAAGCCCGGATCGGCCATTGCCAAAGTCACGATGGTGGCCGGCACGAACAGTGGCAGCGGCATCAACGGCATGACCATTACGAAGGAGTATGCGATCATCGCCCGCGAATTCGAGTCTGCAAACGGAGGTTGGTTATAAAAACAAGGATTGAGCATGAAAAACATCAAGATTTTCTGTATGCTGCTTGCGTCGCTCGTAGTCCTGAGCGGTTGCAGCAAGTCGGACAATAACGGAGGCAAGAACCCGGGCAAGGAGACGCTCGTCGGAGAGTGGCACATGGTATCGTGGACCGGCGCCACGGCCACGGCCGATATCTACATCTCGTTCACCGAGGAGGGAACCTTCGACCTGTACCAGCGCTACATCACCCCTGGATACGTGCACTACAGCGGCACCTACACGTACAGCAACGACAAACTCTCGGGTGTCTACAGCGACAACCAGCCGTGGGCCAGCGAATACGACGCCTTCTTCTCGACGGACGGACGCATGACGCTGACCAGCCTCTCGAGTACGGGAGACATCTCCGTATACGAGAAGACCAGCATTCCGCAGGAGATTCTCTCGGGAGAGATGACCGCCTCGACGCAGAGCCGCGCCGGCAAGGAAGAGTCGCCCCGCTTCCTGTAGGGAGCGCGCAATCCGCACAGCACCGCATGCCGCACCCGCGGCATGCGGTTTTTTGTCTCCGGGGAGGGAAACAGTCCGCCCGCCGCAGCTCCCAAGGGAGAATCGCACATGCAAAGGGAAAGAAAATGAGCGCATCCGGAAATTTTTTCGTACCTTTGCCGGCGAAAAGAACAACAACCGCTCATCATCAATAGCTATGGCAATTACAGCGTTTCTTCCCGGCATCCGCTACGTCGGCGTCAACGACCGCACGACCCACCTTTTCGAGGGCCTCTGGTCGCTTCCCCAGGGTGTTTCCTACAACGCCTATCTGGTCATCGGCGAAAAGATCGCACTGATCGACACGGTCGAGGAGGCCTTCGGCAGCCGGCTGTTCCAGCACATCCGCGAGGAGATCGGCGACCGCCGGATCGACTACCTCGTCGTCAACCACATGGAACCCGACCACTCGTCGTCGATCGCGGCCCTGCGGCAACTCTATCCCGACATAACGATCGTCGGCAACGCCAAGACCCTGCAAATGATTGCCGGTTACTACGGCATCTGCGACGGCACGCTCGAGGTCAAGGAGGGCGACACGCTCGATCTGGGCGGCAAGACGCTCACCTTCCAGTTGGTGCCGATGGTACACTGGCCCGAGACCATGGTCACGTGGTGCGCCGAAGAGCAGACGCTCTTTTCGGGTGACGCCTTCGGTACGTTCGGCGCACTCGACGGCGGCATCACCGATTCGCAGGTCGACGTCGACCGCTACTGGAACGAGATGCGTCGCTACTACGCCTGCATCGTCGGCAAATACGGTGCTCCGGTGCAGAAGGCCCTGCAAAAGGTCCGCGCGCTGCCCGTTGCGACGATCTGCCCGACGCACGGACCCGTCTGGCAGCGCCACATCGCCGAGGTGATCGACCTCTACGACCGCATGAGCCGCTACGAGGGAGAAAAGGGGGTCGTCGTGGCCTACGCCTCGATGTACGGCAATACGGAACAGACGGCCGAACGCATCGCACGCAGCCTTGTCGAGGAGGGGGTGGAGAAGATCGTTGTCTACAACCTCTCGGTAGCGGATCCGTCGGTTGTCCTGCGCGACGTCTTCCGCTACGACACGCTCGTTGTCGGTAGCCCGACCTACAACGGCGAGCTCTTCCCGCCCGTCGAGCAGCTGCTGCGCCGCATCGAGACCCGCTGCATCCCGCATCGCAACTTTGCCTGCTTCGGATCGTTCACCTGGGCCGGTGCCGCCGTGCGCCGCATGAAGGAGTTCAGCGAACGGATGAAGTGGGAGATGATCGGCACGCCCGTCGAGATGAAGCAGGGCTATTCGCAGGCGGTATGCGAACCGTGCCGCACCCTTGCACGCGACATCGTCGCCCGGATGCGAGAAACGAAATAGCGGGCACCTGCCCGAGACGACAACCCGAAGGCCGCACGGTCTTCGGGTTGTCTCTTTTTACCCCCACCGGAGCTTGCCTTTCTCTTGGCCGGCACGCATCCGGACGCCAACACCCGACAAGCACAGACGAAGGGAAAAAGCAGCACCCGCCACTCCAGTCGACGCGCCCGCCGCCCCCTCACGCAACCCTGCTCTCCGTGCAGGGACTCCACATGCGGCACTCCCCTGCCGCGCAAAGAACACTTCACCGCCCGCGTGCAACAAGATCGGCGCCTCGCATGAAAAGCTTACTTGCAGCACTCCCCTGCCCCTCACAAGACCAATTCGACACCCGCGCACCCCCAAACGGGGCCGCAGAGTGAAAGCCTCCGGAACCGTCCGCAAAACACTCCAGCCCGACACACGCAGCCCGGTAGCACCGCATGCGAGTACCCGGCTCCGGTTTGCACAAGTGCAGTTCCGAAAATGAACTACACCCGGCGGCATCGGACGAGACGGAAGCGGAATATGCGACGTATTTTTGCACCGGAAAAAAGAAAAGATGAACAACGAAAATTCCAAAACCTTTCTTCTCGTCCTGCTGGGGCTGCTCACGGCGTTCGGCCCCTTCGTCACGGACATGTACCTGCCGACGCTCCCCTCGATGACGGGCTATTTCGGCACCACGTCGTCGATGGTGCAGCTGGGCCTCACGTCGAGCATGATCGGCCTGGCCCTCGGGCAGCTCTTCTTCGGCCCGCTGAGCGACCGCTACGGACGCCGTCCGCCCCTGATCGCAGCCATGGCGCTCTTCATCGTCTCGACCATCCTCTGCATCTTCGCCTCGGACATCCGGCAGTTCATCCTGCTGCGCCTGCTGCAGGGCATCGCCGGGGCCGGCGGCATCGTCATCTCGCGTTCGGTCGCCGCCGACCGTTTCACGGGCGCGGAGCTCGCCCGCATGCTGGCCGTCATCGGCGCCATCAACGGCGTGGCACCCGTCACGGCCCCGATCGTCGGCGGCGCCCTGACCGACGTCATCGGCTGGCGCGGCATCTTCTGCATCCTGCTCGCGTTGGGCTGCGTGCTGCTCATCAGCTGCCTCCGCTTCCGCGAATCGCTGCCCGCGACGCGCCGCAGCAGCGCCGGATGGGGGCAGCTGCTTCATGGATTCGGCGCCGTACTGCACAACCGCCCCTTCGTCGGCTACATCCTCCAGCTGGGTTTCGCACAGGGCATCCTCTTCGGCAACATCGCCTCGTCGCCCTTCATCGTGCAGGAGCACTACGGCTTCTCGGCCTTCGGATTCAGCCTCTGCTTCGCGGCCAATTCGCTGGCGATCATGAGCGCCGCGGCGCTTGCCGTGCGTTTCCGCCGGCAGGAGCGCGCCACGCTCCTCGGTTGCCGCGGCATGCTGCTCTTCTCGCTCGCCACGGCCGCAGCCCTCGCCTGCCACTGCGGATTCTGGCTCTACGAGGTGCTGGTCTTCGCCCTGCTCTTCTCGATGGGCATCACCTTCCCGGCCACAACCACGCTGGCCATGGACTGCACGCGCGAGCACGCCGGCACGGCCTCGGCGCTGCTGGGCGCCGTCTGCTTCGCCTTCGGCGGCCTCGTATCGCCGCTCGTCGGCATGGGCGACACGCTGCTCTCGACCGGCACGGTCTTCGTCGTCTGCGCCGTCGGATCGTGGCTTGCGTTCCGCAGCGCCCTGCACCACCGCAACCGGCTCGCAGTCGCCTGAAAAAGGCCCCTCGGGGCTGCCGCGCAACCCTGCCATGTCCGGCTCCGACCTACAGGCGCCCCGCCGAGCCCCCCGCCAATGCAGCAGCGGCTCCGTGCCCGTCCCGACACTACAAGACAAAAAAAGTCCCGAACCTTCGAGGTTCGGGATTTTTTCATGCACGGCAGGTCCGCCTCATACGCGGCACCCCTGCCGCCGGACGACGGAGTGTCAGATGCGCACCTTGACGATGATCTTGCGCACGGTGCCCTCGCCTACCATCGGCGCGTGACCGTCCTCGGGGAAGAGGATCGTGAACTGGCCCGGACGCAGCGTATAGTAGGTCTGCGGTTCGTCGTCGAAGAGCTGGATGTCCTTCTCCTTGTTGAACTCGCCCTGCGGCTGCCGCAGGTCCTTGCGCTCGCTCCAGCCGAAGCTCTCCTCCTTGCCCGAGACGAGCACCTGGATGTCGATGTATTCGTTGTGGACCTCGAGTTTGGCGTCGGCGCGCTTCTTGAGTTCGCGCTCCATCACGTTGACGTAGATGTCGCGTCCGTCGAGTTCATGGATACCCGGCTCCACCTTGGTCCAGTCGGTCGAGGCGATCAGCTCGAAGGCCTTCTTCATGCGCGGGTGCACCGAGGTGTAGAGCGCGCTGTTTTTCAGCGAATCAAAAATCATGACTGTGTGTATTTAGTTGTTTGAGGTTCTCTTCATCAGGCGCACGACGACGGGATGGTGGTCCGAAAACTCGACTGGCAGCACCTCGTAGGAGAGGGTCTCGAAGTCGTCGGAGCTCAACACGTAGTCGATGCGCAGCGTGTTGTAGAAGCCGCGGAACGTGTGCGAATAGCCCGATCCGCACTCCGAGAAGGCGTCGTTCAGGCCGCGCGCCATCGTGCGGTAGACATACGACACGGGCGTATCGTTGAAGTCGCCGCAGACGATCCGCCGGCGCGGCGAGGCGGCAATCAGGTGCGCGATGCTGTCCACCTGTTCGGCCCGCAGCACGCTGTTTTCGCGGAAGCGGTCGACGATGCTGCGGATCTTCACCTCGCGGGCCGTATCCGAAAGGAAGCGGCGGCTGGTGATGTAGTCGTTGTCCGAGGCATTGATGGCCGTCGAGCGCAGGTGGTTGCTGATGACGCGCACCGTGTCGTCGCCGACGAGCAGGTCGGCCCAAACCGACGTCGAGGCGGTCAGTCCGACGCCCGAGCGCAGAATGCGGTACTTGCTCAATATCAGCATCGGGGCGCCGTAGAGCGAATCGGGGGCCTGCGTGCGGCCGAAGCGGGCGCTTTCGTAGGTTTCGTCGAGCAGCGCGAACTCCTCGGCGGCATCGGCCAGCCGGGCGTTGAACTCCTGCAGGCAGACGATGTCGGGGTCCTCCTCGCGGATGAGCTGCAGCACGTCGCCGACGCTGCTCTGGCCGTCCTCGCCGTAGAAGCAGCGGACGTTGTAGGTCATGACCTTGAAGGCGGCGCGGTCGTAGGACTCCTCGCCGTAGTAGGTGCGGCGCAGCTCGGGCCGCCAGAAGAGCGAGACCTGGAAGAGCCCCGCCGCAACGACCGCCAACATGAAGCCCGCGCGCTTGAGGCGCCAGCGGATGATCCAGTAGAGGGCCAGCACGACGGCCGCGACGTAGACGCCCGGAGCGATGAGCCCCAACACGGGGAAGAACCACACGCGCGAGGGGTTGACGTAGGGCACGAAGTAGGTGACGATCATCGTCACGCCGACGACGAGCGACAGCAGGGTCATCACCGTATCGAGCAGCCACCGCACGACGCTGCGGCGCGGCTTCTTCGCCGCGCGCCCGTAACCCGGATTATAGAGCTCGTCGGCCATGCTTTAGAAGCGGATGATGCCGCGTTGTTTCCAGTAGTGCAGCAGCAGGAAGCCCCACAGCATGCCGCCGACATGGGCGAAGTGGGCGACGTTGCCCACGCCGCGCCAGCCCAGCAGCAGCTCGATGACGCCGTAGATGATGACGAACCATTTGGCCTTGAGCGGAATGGGCGGGAAGAGGAGCATGATGACGGCATTGGGATGCAGCACGCCGAAGGCCAGCAGCAGCCCCATCACGGCACCCGAGGCCCCGACGAGCAGCAGCGGCAGTTCGCCCAGCGCCAGAGCCGTGAGGTACTGAATCAGCGCAGCCCCCACGCCGCAGATCATGTAGTAGATCAGAAAGCGCCTCGAGCCGAGCTCGTACTCCAGCGTGCGGCCGAACATCCACAGCGCGAACATGTTGAAGAAGATATGTTCCAGATTGGCATGCAGGAACATGTAGGTAACGAACTGGTAGGTATGGAAAAAGGGCGTACCGAGCGAGAGCGCGCAGTAGCCCGTGATCCAGTCGCCCACGGGCAGCAGCGAGGTGGCCATGTAGACCAGCACGTTGATGATGATGAGGTTCTTCACCACGGGGGGCGTCTGAAAATAGCTGTTCATAACGGAATTTTTTGCAAAAATAGGTTTTTGTGCCGAATTATCCCAACCTGCCGCGGAGTTCTTCGGTCGTGATTTCGGTAAGAATGGCCTTTCCCGAGGGCGAAAAGCTGATGTTGCCGCCCGCGGCGAGCCGTGCCAGCAGCGCCGCGGCCTCCTCGCGCGAGAGCATCCGCTGCGGACCGCGCACGGCCGAACGGGCCATGGCGGCGGCAATGCGCTCGCGCCGCACGTCGCCGAGCGACACGGGCGTCGCAAAGGCCTGCAACAGCTCGTAGAGCGTCGTGTCGACCGAATCGGCCGGCAGGTCGGCCGGCGTGCCCTTCACCTCGACCACCCCGCCGTCGCAGAGGTCGATGTCGAAGCCCAGCGCCGCGAACTCCACGGCATGCTCCTCCACGAGGGCGTACTCCTCGCCAGAGAGTTCGAGCCGCTCGGGAAAAAGCAGCTGCTCGCTGACGGCCTCGCCGTGTCCCAGCACCCGCAGATACTCCTCGTAGAGCACCCGCTCGCGGGCCCGCCGCACATCCACGACGACGAAGCGCCCGCCGAGCAGCGCGGCGACATACCCGCCGCCAAGCGGCAGCGGCTCCGAGAACTCCGCATGCGGCTCCACATCGAGGCGCTGCTGCTCGGCATCTGCCTCCGACGGGATGAAATCGAGCGTGCTCTCGCCAAACTCCGCGTCCGCCGGCCCGCCGTCCGCACCGTCCGCACCGCCCGCACCGTCCGCGCCAAGGGCAAAGGTTCCCGCTCCGGACACCTCTGCGGAGGGATCGGGATCGCTCCCGGAGGCGATCTCCTCGAACTCCTCGTCGGCAGCGGCCGGGGGCACCGACGACGGAAGGTCAAATCCGCCGTCGGGCCGGATGCCGCACGGGAAGGGGCGCGGGGAAGCGCCCGCTCCGCCCCGCCGCGGCACGGCAGTGGCCGCATCCGACACGTGCTGCGCATCGTCGCTGTAGGGCACGTCGAAACCCGTGAAGTCGACATTCGGATCGGGTGCCGTCGGGTCGATATACTCCTCGCGGAAGGGGTTGTAGTCGCGGTTCGACATGGCCAGCGGCTCGCTGTAGACCGCGCCGCGCTGCATGACGGGGATCTCCACCGTGTTGTCGCGGTCGAAATCCATCATCGGCACGGCACCCGTCTTGGCCAGCGTCTCGCGCATCGCGGCGTGGACGATCTGCCATACGGCCTCCTCGTCGGCGAACTTCACCTCGGTCTTCTGCGGGTGGACGTTGACGTCGATGCGCGAGGAGTCGATCGTCAGGTAGAGGAAATAGGCCGGCTGCGCCCCCTCGGGGATCAGCTTTTCGTAGGCCTTCATCACGGCGCTCACAAGGTACGGGCTCTTGAAGTAGCGTCCGTTGACGAAGAGGTACTGGTCGGCGTTGCGCCGCTTGGCGGCTGCCGGACGCCCGATGTATCCCGCCACGCGGGCGATCGAGGTGTCGGCATCGACCTCCAGCAGATTCTGCTTGATGTGGCGTCCCACGACGTCGACGATCCGTCCGGCGAGCGAGGTCGCCGCCAGCGTGTAGACCGGGGCGTCGTTGGCGTAGAGTTCAAAGGCGATCTGCGGATTGCAGAGGGCCACGCGCTGGAATTCGCTGCGGATCTGCGACGCCGAGGTCGTGCTCTTCTCCAGAAAGCGGCGGCGCGCCGGCACGTTGTAGAAGAGGTTGCGCACGAAGAACTGCGAACCCGCGGGGCACATCACGGGCGACTGCGAGACGAACCGCCCGCCGTTGATCTCCGTGAGAGTGCCCATCTCGTCGTCGGCCTGCCGCGTGCGCAGCTCGACCTGCGCCACCGCCGCGATCGAGGCGAGCGCCTCGCCGCGGAATCCGAACGTATGCAGGTCGTAGATGTCCTCCACGGAGCGGATCTTGCTCGTGGCGTGGCGGTCGAAGGCCATGCGGGCGTCGATGGGCGACATGCCGCAGCCGTCGTCGACGATCTGGATGAGCTCCTTGCCGCCGTCGCGGAAGTTGACCTTCACGCACCGCGCACCGGCATCGATGGCGTTCTCCATCATCTCCTTGACGACCGAGGCGGGGCGGTTGACCACCTCGCCCGCCGCAATCTGGTTGGCGACAACCTCGGGTAAAAGTCTGATCCGGTCGGCCATCTACTCCTGCTCGACGTAATCGTTCGGTACGACGGTGATCGGCGCCGTGGGGTCGAAATCGCCGTACATGAGTTCCATGTCGCTCTTTCCGCCCTGCTTCGAGGCGCTCACGAAGAGCCCCACCAGCCGCGGGTAGAGCAGGTAGACGAGGACGATGATCAGCGCCGCGATGACGGCCATCTTCAGCAGCCGCATGTGGCCGTTGCCCGCCTCGCCGGCACGCCTCGCCTCGCGCGCTTCGCGCTGCGTGCGGATGTACTTGCCGGGGCGGTACTCCGAGTTGTCGTCCGACCGTTCGCCGCGCAACTCGGCACGGCGCTGCTCGCGGGCCTCCTTTTCGGGGTCGTAGTAGCGCGGGATGTAGTTGAACTTGTTGGCGTGTTTCTTGTACGGGCTGAATCCTAACATGGCTGTCACATCTGCTTATTAACGGAAAAATTCGTCACCTTCACAGCGTAAAGGTACGAATTTTTCACCGTGTTTCCATCACTTTTCCGTCTCACTACCGGAAGAAGCTCTTCATTCGCTCGAAGATATTCTGGTTCTTCACCGACTCGGCCCGCTGGAAATCGGGCTGTGCGGCCAGCTGCTCGACGAGGCGTTTCTCCTCGGCGGTGAGCTTCGACGGGATGGTGATATCCACGACCACCAGCTCGTCGCCGCGGCCGTAGCCGTTGACCTCCGGCAGACCCTTGCCGCCGAGCCGCAGCACCTTGCCGGCGTGCGTTCCCGGTGCGATCTTGATCTTGGCGCGTCCGTCGACCGTCGGCACCTCGACCGTGCCGCCCAGCAGCGCCGTCGTCACCGTAATGTTCAGGTTGTGGATCAGGTCGTTGCCGTCACGCACAAGCTCGGCATCGGGCTCCTCCTCGATCATCACCTGCAGGTCGCCGTTCACGCCGCCCTGACGCGCGGCATTGCCCTTGCCCGAGACGGTGAGGACCATGCCCTCGCCCACGCCGGCCGGAATCTTGATCTCCACGATCTCCGATCCGCGCACCGTGCCTTCGCCGTGGCACTGGTCGCACGGCGCCGTGATGACCTTGCCCGTACCGCCGCACGTCGGGCAGACGCCCTGCGTCTGCATGCGGCCGAAGAAGGTGTTTTCCACCCGCGTGATGTAACCCGTGCCCTTGCAGGCCGAACAGGTCGAGTAGGAGTTGGCGTCCTTCGCTCCCGTGCCGCCGCACTTGTCGCACGCCACGGTCTTGTTGATCCGCAGCTTCTTGGTTACGCCGTTGGCGATCTCCGAAAGAGTCAGCCGCACCTTGATGCGGATGTCCGACCCGCGGTTCGTGCGCCGCCCGCCCGACGAAGAGGTCGAGCGGAATCCGCCGCCGAAGTGGCCGCCGAAGATGTCGCCGAACTGCGAGAAGATGTCCTCCATCGAGAAACCGCCGCTGCTGAAGCCGCCGAAACCGCCGGCTCCGCCGCCTGCCGCGCCGCTCATGCCGGCGTGTCCGAACTGGTCGTAGCGCGCCCGCTTCTCGGGGTTCGACAGCACGTCGTAAGCCTCGGCCGCCTCCTTGAACTTCTCCTCGGCCTCCTTGTCGCCCGGGTTCTTGTCCGGGTGGTACTTGATGGCCGCCTTGCGGTAGGCCTTCTTTATCTCGTCGGCGTTGGCATTACGCGCAACGCCGAGCACCTCGTAATAATCCCTTTTCTCTGCCATGACCTTACTCTCCTACAACGACTTTTGCGAAGCGCAACATCCGCTCGCCGAGCTTGTAACCCGTCTGCACGACGTCGATGACCTTGCCCTTCTTCTCCTCGCCCGCGGCAAACCGCGCCACGGCCTCGCACAGATCGGCATCGAACTCCTTGCCCAGGCAGTCGATCTCGGTCACGCCCTTGCGGCGCAGCGCCTCGGTAAACTTCTGCGAAATGAGCCGCACGCCCGAGCGCAGGGCCTCGATGTCGTCGCTCTTCTCCATGGCGGCAACGGCCCGCTGCACGTCGTCGCGCACGGGCAGCATCTCCAGCAGCACGTCGCGGCCGCCCGTCTCGACGAGCTCCATCTTCTCGCGGATCGTCCGCTTGCGGAAGTTGTCGAACTCGGCCTGCAGACGCAGGTACTTGTCCTGCCACTCGGCAACGAGCGCCGCGAAATCGGGGCCCTCCTGCGCTGCGGGCTCTGCCGCATCTGCCAAAGTGTCAGCCGCCGTCTCCGGCTTCTCTGCCACATTGTCACCTTCGGGCTGCTTTCCGGTCGGGGAAGCCTCGGCGGACGGATTCTTCTCATCCTCCGTAACCTGCTCGTTATAAACCTTTTCCTTTTTCATATCTCGTGTTTTTTCAGATTTCCGTAACCTCATCGTTCAAATTGTATACCAACCCTACCCGATGATGAAAATGGCCGGGCGCTTGTTCAGTTCGGGCAGCGGCGCACGGCGCCACTCCGCCACCGTGCGGGTTGTGACCTGCCCGCCGGGGGCCGTGAGGTCCACGGCGAGCGTCAGGCGCGTGTCGGGGGCAAGCACCTGCAACAGCTGCTCCAGGAGCTTCGCATTGCGGTAGGGCGCCTCGATGAAGAGCTGCGACTGCCCCTCGCTGCGGGCCCGGCGCTCGAAGCGGCGGATCGCCTGCGCCCGCTCGGCAGGCTTGACGGGCAGGTAGCCGTTGAAGGCGAACGACTGCCCGTTGAGACCCGAGGCCATGAGTGCCAGCAGGATCGACGAGGGGCCCACAAGCGGCACGACGCGGATGCCGCGGCGGTGGCACGCCTCGACGACCAGCGCCCCGGGATCGGCGACGCCCGGCACGCCCGCCTCGGAGATCACCCCGGCCGAACGGCCCGCCGCGATGGGGTCGACGAGCGCCTCGACGTCGGGTCCGGCGACCGTATGTTCGTTCAGCTCGCGGAACTCCAGCTCGGCGATGGGGCGCGCAATGCCGGCCTTCGAGAGGAAACGCCGCGCCGTGCGCGTATTCTCGACGATGAAGTAGTCGAGCGAGTCCATCACGGCGCGGTTGGCCGCGGGCAGCACGTCCCACGGTGCCGTTTCGTCCGAGATCGGACAGGGAATCAGGTAGAGCGTTCCGTTCATGTTCGGTCCGTTGTTTCGCGGCGGCGCACGGGACGCTCTTCGGCCGTCCGCGGCGCACCGCCGTCCGTATTACTCTTTCAGGTAGATGCGCTTGACGCGCCCCGACACGGAGGTCATCACCTCGTAGGGGATCGTCCCCAGCACCTCGGCCATCGCCGCCGCGTCGTTGCCGGCGGCCGGCGAGAAGATCACCGCCTCGTCGCCCTCCTGCACGTCGGGAATGTCCGTGATGTCGATCATGCAGCTGTCCATGCAGATGCGCCCCACGATCGGAGCCGGGCGCCCCTTGACGAGCAGCGACCAGCGGCCGCAGCCGAGGTGGCGGTCCAGTCCGTCGGCATAGCCCACGGGGACGGTGGCCGTCACGCTGTCGCGCGTAAGCCGCCCGGCCCGCCCGTAACCGACGGTCTCGCCCGCCGCCAGGTGCTTGATCTGCACGATGCGCGTCTTGAGCGTCGAGACGGGCGTGAGTCCCTCCTCGCGGTGCCAGCCGAAGCCGTAGAGCCCCAGGCCGAGGCGGCACATGTCGTACTGCGCCTCGGGGAAACGTTCGATGGCCGCCGAGTTGGCCGTATGGCGGAGGACCGGATAGTCGAGCGAGGCGGCCAGCGTCGAACTCATGCGGTCGTAGCGGGCAATCTGCGCCCGCGTGTAGGCATCCTCCTCGGGCATGTCGGCGCAGTTCAGGTGCGAGAAGATCGACGCCACGCGCACCTGTCCGCAGTCACGCAGCCGCTCGCACAGGCGCGGCAGCTCCTCCTCGACGAAGCCCAGGCGGTGCATCCCCGTGTCGAGCTTCACATGGATCGGGAAGCGGCTCTCGCCCGCATGGTCCACCGCGGCGGCAAAGTCCTCGAGCGAGCGGAAGCTGTATATCTCGGGCTCCAGCCGGTTGGCGATCATCAGGTCGAAACTGTCCGCATCGGCATTGAGCACGACGATCGGCATCGTGATGCCCCGCTCGCGCAGCAGCACCCCTTCGTCGGCGAAGGCCACAGCCAGGTAGTCTACTCCCTGGTGCTGGAGCATCTGCGCCACCTCGAAATCCCCGGCGCCGTAGGATGCGGCCTTGACCATCGCCACGAGCTTCACACCCGGGCGCAACTTCGCACGGAAGTAGTTGAGATTGTGAATCATCGCATCGAGATCGACCTCCAGCACCGTCGTGTGGCTCTTGCGCGAGAGGGCGTGGGCGAGCTTCTCGAAGCGGAAGTCGCGGGCCCCCTTGAGCAGCACGGCGCGCCCGGCCACGGCCTGCCGGCTCAGGCGGGCGATGCACTCGTCGGTCGAGGCGTAGAACTCCTTCGCGCAGTCGAACAGCGCGGCGTGGCGCCGCAGGCGCGAGCCGATGCCGACCAGGCAGTCGACGCCCGCACGGGCGACCATGCCCGCGACGCGGCTGTAGAGCTCCTCGTCCGAAAGGCCGCTCTGCGCGATGTCCGAGAGGATGAGCGTGCAGCGGCGGCCGAGCGCCACGTTGTGCAGGTAGTCGAGCGCCAGCGCCAGCGAATTGAGGTCGAGGTTGTAGGCGTCGTTGATGAGCACCGAGTCGTTGATGCCGTCCTTGACCTCGAGGCGCATGGCGACGGCCGGCGCCGCGGCGAAAGCCGGGGCGGGATAGTGCATCGCCGCGCAGAAGGCCTCGACGATCTGGGCGTTGCGCCGCGAGGCGGCGTTGCCGATGACCGATTCGGCCGGCTCGGGGAACGTCGCGGCGTCGATGGGCCGGCGATCGGCGAAGCGCGCCGCAACCAGGCGGCCCAGCGGCTCGTAATAGCTGTGGTAGATGATCGTGGAGGCGCGGTGCGCGAGGATCATCTTCTCGTCGCACTTCTGTTCGAGGTTGACGAAATTCTCCTGATGGGCGTCGCCGATCGAGGTGAAGATCACCACGTCGGGGCGGATGATGCGCTCCAGACGCTCCATCTCGCCGGGTTTCGAGATGCCCGCCTCGAAGATCGCCAGCTGCTCGTCGCCCTCGATCATCAGCACCGAGAGCGGCACGCCCAGCTGCGAGTTGTAGCTCTTGGGCGAGCGGTAGTATTTCATTCCCCGGGGCAGCTCCTCGGCGATCCACTCCTTGATGACGGTCTTGCCGTTCGAGCCGGTGATGCCCACGACCGTGCCGCGGAACTGCGCCCGGTGGTAGGCCGCCAGGCTCTGCAACGCGCGGATGGCGTTGTCGACGCGCACGACGCCGCAGCCGGGCATCGGTTCGACCTCCCGTTCGACCAGAAAGGCCCTGACACCGCGGCCGTACATCTCGGCGATGAAGGCGTGCGAATCGTGGTTCGCGCCGCGCATGGCCACGAACAGCGGCTCCGTGCCCAGTTCACACGTGAGCGAGCGGCTGTCGGTCACGACCGAGCGCACGCCGACGTCGCAGCCCGCAAAATGACCGCCGCAGATGGCGGCGATCTGTGAAAGTCTGTAATTCATGGTATCCGTTTTTCGGATCGGCAGCCGATCCGTTGCACCTCATCCCGCAAAGGTACAAGAAAAGCGGCATTCTTCTCCGCTTCGGCCCCTTTTTTCGCCCGCAAAAATACAGTAAAAAGGTGCGGCGGCCGCAGCCGTCGCACCCGTCTCTTCCGCGGCCGTGCCCGGCGCACGCGGCCGGTGCTACGAGAGCGTCACGATCGTGATGCCCGCGCCGCCGCGGTCGGCATGTTCGTCGACGGCCGAGACCACCTCGGGCACCGTGCGCAGATAGCGGCGGATCTCCTCCTTGAGGGCGCCGGTGCCCTTGCCGTGGAGGATCGTCACCGTGCCGACCCCCACCATCAGGGCGTCGTCGATGAGGTCCTGCACCGCCTCGAGCGCCTCGGCGACACGCATGCCCCGCACGTCGATGTGGTCCTTGAAGTTGAGCTTGCGCGACGAGATGTCGGCCGAAACGACCGTGCGGGCCGTCACCGGGCGCGTCGCCTCGCGGTATTCGCTGTTCGAGACGACCTCAAGCTGCGACTTGTCGACCGTCGTCAGAATCTGTCCGAAGGCCACCTGCGCCCGCTTGCCCTTGAGCGACTGCACGACGCCGACCATCTCCTGCCCCGCCATGCGGACCTTCGAGCCGACCTCGACCTCGCGCCGCACCGGAGCGGGCGCCTCCGCCGGCGCCTTGCCTTCCGCCGCCCCCTCGCGCTCGCGGCGCTCGGCGCGCCGCTGCCGCCGCCGCTCGATGCGCTCGATCTCGCGCGCCACGGCCGCATCGCGCTCCGCCGTATCGGTCTGCTCGACCGTCTCGCGGAAATCGTCCAGTTCGCGCCGCGCCAGCCGCGTGAGCTCCTTTTCGGCCTGCGCCTCGCGGATCGTGCGGATCGTGTTCTCGATCTGCCGGTTGGCGTCGGCAATGAGCTGCTGCGCCTCCTGCTTGGCCCGGCGGAGAATCTCCTGCCGCTCGGCGCGGATCTTCGACAGCTGCTCGGAGTAGGTCTGCTCCAACTCCTCGACCTTGCGGTCCGTCAGGCGGATGCGGTCGCGCTTCTGCTCCCAGTAGTGCTTGTCGCGGGCGATCTCGCGCAGCTGCTTCTCCAGATTGATGTGGTCCGACCCGGCCTTCTCGCTCGCCGCGCGGATGATCTCCTCCGGCAAGCCGATCTTGCGGGCGATCTCGATGGCGAACGAGCTCCCCGGCTTGCCCATCTCCAGGCGGAAGAGCGGCCGGATCTGCTGCACGTCGAACATCATCGCGCCGTTGGCGATTCCCTCGGTCGACGAGGCGTAGTACTTGATGTTGGCATAGTGCGTCGTGATGACGCCGTAGCACCCCTTTTCGAGCAGCCGCTCGAGGATCGCCTCGGCAATCGCCCCGCCGATGTTGGGCTCCGTGCCCGATCCGAACTCGTCGATGAGCACCAGCGTGCGGTCCGACGCCCCGGCGAGCATGTGCTTCATGTTGAGCAGGTGCGACGAATAGGTCGACAGGTCGTTGTCGATCGACTGCTCGTCGCCGATGTCGATGTAGATCGAGCGGAAGACCGGCAGTTCGGAGATCTCCGACGCCGGCACGGGGAAGCCGCACTGGAACATGTACTGCACGATGCCCGTGGTCTTCAGGCAGACGGACTTGCCGCCGGCATTGGGTCCCGAGATGACGAGGATGTGCTTGCGGCGGTCGAGCTGCAGGTCGAGGGGCACGATCTCGCGCCCCTGCGCCCGCAGAGTCTGCTGCAGGAGCGGATGGCGGGCGTTCTTGAGCACGAGGCGGTCGTCCGTCGAGAGGATCGGGCGCACGCAGCCGTTCTCGGAGGCCCAGCGTCCCTTGGCGCGCAGCATGTCGATCTGCGCCAGGCAGTCGCCCGAGGCGGCGATCAGCTCCGCATCGGGACGGATCGACTCGGTGAACTCCGTGAGGATGCGGACGATCTCGCGCCGCTCGGCATACTCCAGTTCGCGCAGTTCGTTGTTGATCTCGACGACCTCGACCGGCTCGACGTAGAAGGTGCGGCCCGTAGCCGACTCGTCGTGGATGAAGCCGTTGAGCTTGCGTTTGTTCGAGGCCGAGACGGGGATCACGGCACGACCGTCGCGGATCGAGATCTGCGCGTCGGCCTCGACGATGCCGGCCCCCTTGGCGGCCGAGAGGACCGCCTGCAGGCGCTTGGCGGCCTGACCCTCGCGTTCGCGGATGGCGCGCCGCACCTCGGCCAGCGCCGGGGAGGCCGTGTCGCGGACGTTGCCGAAGCGGTCGACGATCGCCTCGATGCGGCGCACGATCTCGGGGAAGGACTCGACGCCGTGCGTCAGGTCGTGCAGCGCCGGGTAGTGCTCCCCGCGCCGGCCGATAAACTCGACGACCGCCCCGATGAGCGCCAGCGCCCGCTGCAGGAGGACCACCTCGGCCACGTCGAGGAACGTGCCGGCGACGCGCAGCTTGGCGACGACCTCGTCCGTATCGGGATACTCGCCGCCCGGGAAGTCGCGCTCCATGTCGAGCAGCAGGCGCATCTCGTCGGCCAGCGCCAGGCGCCGTTCTATCTCCTGCGGCGAGGTGGAAAAGGTTTCGGCCGCGAGCAGCTCGCGCGCGGCACGCATGGTACAACGGGCCGCGACCTGCTCACGCAAGCGGTCGAAGCCGATCTTCTGTTCAAAAGAAGCGGGATAAATCATTTCTCTCTTTGGGATAGCATCTCAATTACGCCGGACCGGAGCGGGTCCGCCCGGCAGGCCGTTACACGCAGCGGCAGGAGCGCAATCACACGCGACCGGCAGCGCCCGTCGGGCCGCAGCCGCATTTTTCCGGCCGTCCGATCCTCCGGCGGCGGCCTCACTCCGGCCGCAGCCCGTTCGTTCGGTCCGAATCTCACTTGCCCGGCCCGTTCATCCGGTCAAGGCCTCGCTTCGACCGCAACCCGGCCACCCGGCCAAAACCTCACTTTACCTGCGACCGGATCATCCGACGACGGCCTCGCTTCGACCGCAGCCCCGCCACCGGCACTCGCCCCGGACAGGGATCACTCCGCCGCGGGCAGGGATCACTCCGCCGCGGACCTGCCGGACTTTTCGGCCTCTTTGGCCTTCTTCTCCTCAAGACGTGCCGCCTTGCGCTCGGCCTTGGCCTTCATCTTCTCCGGATCGCGCCCGAAGAGCGAGAAGTGCACGTAGCGGCCCGGGTACTCCTTCAGATCGGCCAGCAGGGCCGCCAGGTTGCTGCTGGCTACCGTGAGCGAGTCGTAGAGGGCCGGATCGTCCATCAGACGCCCCAGCGTCCCGTCGCCCCGCTCGATACGCGCCATCAGGGCATTCAGCCCCTCGACCGACTCGGTCAGACGGCGGGCGAACTCCTCTTCGGTAAGCTGCGTCGTCAGGCGGTTCACGCTGCTGACGATGCTGTCGATGCGCGGGGCATTCTGCCCGAGCATCTCCGAGAAGGCGGTCAGGTTGTCGACCGCCGCCCGCAGGTTTCCCTTCTCCGAGGAGAAGAGCTCGGCCATGTCGCCCGTGATGCCGTCCAGGTGGGTCAGGGTACCCGAGATGCTGGACTCGTTGTTCTCGAGCAGCCGGTTCAGGTTTTCGAGCGTGCGCGACAGGTCTCCGGTCACCTGGGCGATCTTCTGCTTGAAGAAATCGAGCTCCGAACCGGCCACGTCCATCAGATCACGGTTGCGGCTCGAGCGGAGCGTGTCGCCGTCGGCCAAATAGGAGTCGGCCGCCCCGTAGATGATCTCGATGGCCTTGCTGCCCATCAGTCCGTCGCTGAAGATCTTGGCTTCGGAGTCGGTCGGAATGCGGTAGGTGCGCTTGACGGTCAGCTGCAGGACCACCTTGTCGCTGCGCGCGGGGTCGAACTCCACACCGGTCACCGTACCGATCTTCACCCCCTTCATCATGACGGGCGAGGCCGTCTGCACGCCGTTGATCTGATCGTAGGCGGCGTAGTATTCGGTATTGCGGCTGAAGATGTCCAGCCCCTGGAGGAAGCGGATGCCGATCCACGCCGCACAAATCATCGCCACGGCGAAGATGCCGATTTTGACTTCTCTTTTCATATCGGATTTTCTATTTTACAATTTCCGTACCCCGGCACCGCACGACGAAGGCATCGGGGAAGACCTTGCGGACCTGCCGCAGATGACGCTGCGCCGCCGCCTCGGTGTCGTATTCACCCACACAATATTTGTAGGGCAGCGCTCCGGAGGCCTTCAGCTGCCGCACCTTGCCGCGGTAGCTTTTGAACTCGGACGAGCGCAGCGACACGGGTTTGGCCGAGGCCAGCACCTGCACCGTGTAGCGCACGGGCTCCTGCTTGTCGGCCTGCGCCGCCCGGTCATCGCCGGATGCGGAGGGCTGCGCCGACGGGGTCTCCGCCCTCCCGCCGGACGGTGCCACAGCCGCCTCGCCGTCGCCGCGCCGCGTCGTGAGCACGAAGTCCGAATAGTTGCGCACGGCGTCGTAGAGGTTGCGGGCGATCTCGTCCAGGCCCCGCTCGGACTTCATGTAGGCCATCTCCTGCGCATTGGACATGAAGCCGATCTCGGCGAGCACGCCCGGCATGTCCGTGGCGTAAAGCACGCGCAGCAGCTGCGGCTTGATCCGCCGCACGACGCGGCCCGCCTCGCGGAAGCTGCGCTCGATGCAGCGGGCAATGGCCATGCTGTACTCGCCGTAGGTGATCTGCAGGTTCTGGATGCGGGCCCGCACGATCGCCGCATTGGGCTCGGTCGCCAGGTCGATCAGGTCCTCGCGGTTGCTCTCGTAGAGCGCCTCGGTGTTGTAGCGCTGCTCCTTGGGCGTCTCGCCCATGATGAGCACCTCGACCCCCTTCGCCGCAGTGGCCGCCGCGGCATTGGCATGGATCGAGATGAAGAGGTCGCCCCCGGCCTCGTTGGCGATGTCGGCGCGCTTCTGCAGGTCCTCGGCCAGCGTCGCCCCGAGCATCTTGTCCGTCGTGCGCGTGTAGACCACCTTCACGCCCGGCATTCCCTCTTCGATGAGCTTGCCCAGCCGCAGCCCGACCTTCAGCACGAGGTCCTTTTCGTAGACGCTGCCGTAGTGCGCACCGGGCAGCCGGCCGCCGTGGCCCGGGTCGATCACCACCACGCTCACCCCGTGCGCAATATTTCCCGCCACCGCCGCGTTAGAGAGCAGGGCGGCGGAAACCAACAGCGACACGAAGAGCAGGCGCAGACGCATATTTCTTGGTGAGGACAAGGGTTTTCTGTAATTTTTTACCTATCTTTGTCGGGCCCGAAAAGCCGCGGGAAGCCCCTCCGGGGCATATCCGGGCGGTTTTGCCGACTTGTCGGCAAAGGTACGAAAAATTATTGGATTTTGAACGGATCAAGGGGAAAATATATCTTGTCGGCAACGGTGCTTCTGCTGTTCGCCCAGGCCGTGCTGGGCACGGCGGCGGGACGCGGAGTGCCGGGCATCCGGCCGGACGACACCCTGACGCTTCGGGCTTCCGCCCCGGTTGCAGCCTCCCCGCTCCGCTCTGACGCCGCAACCCCCTCCGACACCGAAGAGGCCGCACGCCCCGACTCCGAAGAGGCCGCACGCCCCGGCAATCCCCGCCTGCGCCGCGCACAAGAACGGGCCGCCCGCCGGCAGGCCCGCCGCAATGCCGCAGCCGCCGACACTCCGGCCGTCCCGCGCGACACGCCCGCTGCCGACACCCTCGCCGCCGACACGATGCAGCGCGACACGGCCCGCAAACCGCGCAAGGCCACGGGGTTCCTCGACGGCGCAATCGAGGGCAAGAGCACAGACTCGCTCGTCTACGACGTGCGCAACAAGCTGGTCTACGTCTACAACGAGGGCGACGTCACCTACCAGAACAGCAACCTCAAGGCCGATTTCATGCGCATCGACATGACCGACAAGACGGTCTTCGCCTACGGCAAGCCCGACTCGCTCGACGGCAAGGCGATCGTCACCAAACCGGAGTTCTCAGACGGCTCGGCCTCCTACCAGATGGATACGATCACCTACAACTTCGCCACCGAGAAGGCCAAGATCAAGGGCGTGGCGACGCAGCAGGGCGACGGCTGGCTCGTGGGCGGCAGCGTGAAGAAGATGCCCGACAACACGATCAACATCCAGGACGGCATGTACACAACGTGCGACGAGACCGACCACCCGCACTTCTACCTGGCGATGACCAAGGCCAAGGTGCAGCCCGGCAAGAAGGTCATCACGGGCCCGGCCTACCTGGTCATGGAGGACGTGCCGATCTACTTCCTCGGCATCCCCTACGGCTTCTTCCCGATCAACATGGGCCCGAAGTCAGGTCTGCTGATGCCCTCCTACGGCGAGGACGGCACGCGCGGCTTCTTCCTGCGCGATCTGGGCTACTACATCACGCTGGGCGACTACGCCGACCTGGCCGTCCGCGGCGGCTTCTACACGCTCGGTTCGTGGGAGGCCTCGGCCGCCTCGCGCTACATCAAGCGCTACAAGTACAGCGGCAGCTTCAACATCCAGTACTCGAACATCAAGACCGGCGAGAAGGGCGAACCCGACTACCTCAAGCAGAGCAACTTCCGCGTGCAGTGGACCCACTCGCAGGATGCCAAGGCCAACCCCGGCTCGACCTTCTCCGCGTCGGTGAACTTCGCCACGAGCGGCTACAACCGCTACTCGGCCAACACGCTCAACGACATTCTCTCGACGCAGACCAACTCGTCGATCTCCTACTCGAAGAGCTGGACCGGCACCCCCTTCTCGCTGTCGGCCAACATGGCCATCTCGCAGAACTCCTCGAACCAGTCGATCTCGCTGACCCTCCCGACGGTGGTCTTCAACGTCTCGCGCATCTACCCCTTCAAGCGCAAGGAGAAGACGGGCAAGGACCGCTGGTACGAGAAGATCTCGATGCAGTACACGGGCAAGATGACCAACTCGGTGACCACGACCGAGAGCGAAATCTTCACCAAAAAGACGCTCGAGAACATGAAGAACGGCATCGAACACTCGATTCCGGTCTCGGCGTCGTTCAACGTCTTCAACTACATCAACCTCTCGCCGTCGTTCAACTACAACGAGAAGTGGTTCTTCAAGAAGGTCGAGTACGAATGGAACCCGATGACCAACAAGGTCGACACGATGGCCAACGAGTACGGCTTCTACCGGCTCTACAACTACAGCATGAGCGTCTCGGCCTCGACGACCGTCTACGGCATGTACGACTTCACGAAGAAGAAGCGCGACCGCAAAATCCAGGCCATCCGCCACGTGCTGACCCCCTCGATCGGCTTCTCCTACACGCCCGACTTCGGCGACTTCAAGTACGGCTACTACAAGTCGCTGCAGCGCGACTCGCTCGGTACGACGCAGACCTACTCGCCCTATGCGCAGAACGCCTACAGCGTGCCGTCGTCGGGCCGGGCCATGTCGATGAACTTCTCGCTCTCGCAGAACCTCGAGATGAAGGTGCTCTCGAAGCGCGACACTTCGGGCGTAAAGAAGATCAAGCTCATCGACGAGCTGCGCATCAGCGGATCATACAACTTCCTGGCCGACTCGATGCGGCTCTCGACGATCCCGATCTCGTTCCGCACGACGCTCTTCGGCAACTTCGGCATCAACCTCTCGGCGACGCTCGACCCCTACCGGCTGACACCCGACGGCAAGCGCATCAACAAGCTCTTCTTCCCGGGCCGCATCGTCTCGACGGGCTGGTCGTTCGGCTATACGTTCAAATCGCGCGACGACCGTTCGCAGACGGCCATCAACGACATCACGTCGATCCCGCCGGAGTACATGAACCCCTTCTACGACCCCTACGGCACGATGGACCCCGTGCTGCGGCGACAATACATGGCCCAAACCTACTACGACTTCTCGCTGCCGTGGAACTTCGGCTTCAACTATACGGTCAACTACTCGATCTCGACGGGCAACTACCCGCCCAAGGGCTACAAGAAGAACGTCACGCAGACCGTCGGCTTCAACGGCTCGCTCAACCTCACGCCCAAGATGGGCATCACGTTCCAGGGCGGTTACGACATCAAGGCCAACCGCCTGACCACCTCGTCGGTCTCGATCACGCGCGACCTGCACTGCTGGCAGATGTCCTTCTCGTGGATTCCGTTCGGCACCTACCGCTCGTGGAGCTTCAACATCGGCGTCAAGGCCGCGTCGCTCTCCGACCTGAAGTACGACAAGTCGCAGTCCATGTACGAAAACATGTACTGACACGCCGCGAGCCTCTTCGCGCCCGTCCATCCCGCACACTCCCGTTTCCGAGCGCACACCCGTCTCGGCCTGCCCGTCTCGGCACGTCCGTTTCGCACGTCACCGTTTTCACTCGCCCCCGTTTCCGGGCGCACACCCGTCTCGGCCTGCCCGTCTCGGCACGTCCGTTTCGCACGTCACCGTTTTCACTCGCCTCCGTTTCCGGGCGCCTGCCTCTTTCCGCTCGCTACCCATACCTATTTGTATATACGGACAACGATCGCCCGTCGCCCGGCTGCCTTAACAACCCGAACAACCCTAACGGCCTGCTCCCCCGGACACCAGCGTCTCCGCCTTGTCCGCAACCGTGCCGGCGCAGGCCCGACTTCCGACACTTCACGCAACGTACAGCCGACGCGCGCATGCCCGCTGCCTCCGCAACGTACATCCGCCCCACGCCGGCCCGGAAACAGCCCCTCCCGCAACGTACATCCGCCCCACGCCGGCCCGGAAACAGCCCCCTCCCGCAACGTACAACCACCCTGCCCGGCCCCCGGAGACAGCCGTCGCAGGCAACGTATTGACAGCCTCTTCTGCACGTTTGTACCGCTCCGCAACCCGTGCGGAACATCCCGTCGGACGAACAACGCATAACACGAGCCCGGAAACACACCCCCATTTTGTAAATGTCATACGAATTTATACGTTTTTTAATAGCGATATTGTACAAAATTTATTAGTTTTGTATATTCAAGATTTCAGCACGCACTGAAAAAACGGAACATACACCATCAAAAAAGGTAAAATTATGAAAAAAACTATCCTCAACACGCGGGGGGGGGAATTTGACTATTCCGCCCCGACACTTGAAATCCTCTCCGTCACGGTGGAGCAGGGTTTCGCTGCAAGCGAAAGGGACTACTGGGCCGACATCGATCCGTGGGACGATGAAGCCGGCGAAGAAGTGAACTTCTATTAATCATGAACTCATCAAAACAACCGTACTATGAAAAAGTATTCTCTTTTGATGGGTCTCATGTGCGCAGCACTGTCCATCACCAGTTGCTCGAAAGACAACACGGAAACATTTGACAAACCGAAAGGGTACGAATTCGAGCTCTACGCAGCTCCGCAAACCCGTACCGAAGTTGACGGTCTGGACATGAAGTGGAGCGCCGACGACGCCATGAACGTCTTCCACGCCCCGACCGGCACCACGAACTACAGCGACAACGACCAGTTTACCGTCTCGGACATCGAGGGTAGCGTCTTTAAGGGCACCATTACCGATACGGAATTTGATCCGAACGGGACCTATGACTGGTATGCAGTCTACCCCTACTCGAAATACATGGCATCCCCTGCCGAGAGCAACTCGGGAAGCTACTTTGTAGTCGGCAGTAAGAACATTAATACCCAGCAACAGACGGGCATTGACAATCAGGCACACATCTGCGGCGAGAATATTCCGCTCTATGGAAAGGCCACCGGAGTTACCGAATCGCCCAGACTGGTGATGCACCACATCGCAACCCTTTTCCGGATCAATGTAATCAATACCGGAAGCGCGGATCTGAATGTCACGGGCATCACGCTCACCTCGGCCAGCGAGAACCTGATCGGCTCCTACTATTTTGACATCACGGGAGAGACACCTGTACTCACACCCTACAGAGATGATTATGTATCCAAAACGGCTACGCTGAATATCACCGACGGTGTCGTTGCTCCGGATGCTACGGGCAGCTTCTACCTCGCTACGCGCGCCTTCACGGCACCCGAGGGCGAGCAGCTGACGCTGACGGTTACGGCCAACGGCGAAACCGTCGAGAAGGTCGCCACCCTGTCGAAGGAGACCACCTTTGCCGCAGGCACGATCAACAAACTGAATGTCAACGTGGCAGCAGAAGCATATGTTCCAGCTGAATATGCAATCATTACCAATCCCGCCGACATTGACGTCACGGCAACGTACTTTATCGGTGGCAATAACGAAGAAACGGTAGCAGCATCCCCCACAATGCACATGTTTACGGGATCTGTCGTTACCGGCAGCAATGATTGGAGACTGGTAACAAAGGAGTATACATTCGATTCCTCAACAAACACGTTTAACGACATAACCGGTATCGCCCCCGTTACATTGGAAAACGCCGGAGTCGAGAATACATACTACATCAAAGTCGGAGAGAATTATCTGTGCAACATAAGCACCGGAACAACAAGCGGTAAAAAAGGGCTTGCTTTACAGCCAACCGATCCTACGGCTTGGACCTTTGAAACCGACACCAAAAAAGAGGGTATATATGCGTCAAGCACTTTGAATGGAGAAAAGTATATCTTAAGCTGCAATGGTTCCAGTGATGCGCTTCGGTTATACGGTAATACAAAATACAATGGCATCTACTTCTTCACAGAAGCCGGCACGCCCAAGACCGCTCTTGAAACGCCGACCGGCGTAGAGGCCTTTGCCGATGGGAATGAGGTTCTCGTGGGTTGGAATGAAGTTAGCGGTGCAGCGTCCTACACCGTATCGTTCGAGCCTGCGACTATCGAGCCGCGGACAATCAAGAGTACCGGAGAGGCATCCTATGCCGAATCATTCACCCTCGACTACGCTACGGAATACACGGTTTCGGTGGTAGCCAACCCGGCAGACACCGAGAACTACAAGGCTTCGGCTCCCGCCACGGCTACGTTCACTACGGGCGAAGACCCGAATGTTACCTACACCCAGATCAAGGACCTCGTGGACGGCGGAACCTACAATGTCAAGGACGCAATGGTAGTCGCGACAAGTACCAACGGATTCATTTTACAAGATGAAACCGGTGCTATCTTCGTCTATCGGCCTACAGAAACTCCTGCCACAGGCTCCATCGTAACACTCTCCGGATCGGTATCGTCCTATAATAAGGGGTTACAATTTGCCAAGGGTGCAACTGTTACAGTAACCGGCAGCGGCGAAGTTCCGGCACAGACAGCGACTGAAGTAAACTCCGCCAATCTCGACGAATTGATGACCGCAGAGGCTGTAGCCATCACCTACGTGAAGTTCACCGGAACCCTGAGTATTTCGGGCACCTACTACAATGTTGTCTTCCCGTTCGAGACCAACTACCAAGGGTCGATCTACTATCCGGATGCAGAAGCACTGGGCCTTGCAGCCTTTGATGGGCGCCAAATCAATATCGAAGGATGGTTCACCAGCATTAGCAACTCGGGAGGAAATCCCAAATACCTCAACGTCGTAGCAACAAAGGTCAGCTCGGCTTCCGAAGCTCCCTACATTACGGCAGACGAGACGGCGTCGTTTGTTGCTGCAGGTGAGACCAAGATAATCAGTTTCCTGACGGACAACCTCGGATCGAATCAGGTATTTGCAGAGATCTCGGGTGACGGTGCCGGACAGTTCTCCGTCGGAAAGATCAGTGCAGAATCCATTACTGTAACGGCTACTGAAAACACGGAGACGACGGCCAAGACGGCTACGCTGACGCTCTACATCGCAGCCAGCGAAGGCGGCGAGCATCTTGATGAAGCAATCGTTGCACTGACACAAAGTGCAAAGTCCTCTGGTTCAGAAACCGGTACTACAATTACCATGACTTACTCAGATATTATTTCTGGTGGTAGCAGTAGCCTGCCAACAAATTCGTATGGATCGCAAAATGTTAACAATGAGTCCACGTATTACACATGGGCATTCTCTTCACTTGATTTTGCTGGAAGCAGAATTTGCATTGCCAATTCAGACGCTTACGCAGGCTTAATACAAATTCAAGGAAATGCATCTGATGTCTCAAAACAAGGTTTCTTTGGCAATGTAACTGATTTGGGCAAAATCACGAAAATCGTGGTGGTTTCAGTAAATACATCATACGCACCATCTATCAATCTCTACATGGGAACGGAAAAGTATCCAACTACCAATTTGCAGAATCATCCTGTATATACACAAGATGGTAATGTATACACGGAAGAATATGTGATAACTGGAGACTATGGTTACTTCCGCCTTTGGAACGACAGCATAGGCGCCACTTACATACAATCCATCTCGATTACTTACGAAAATTGAACTCCGGGCGGGGGTGGTGAGGTAACACCTCCCACCCCGGACCCTACCCCGGGATTCGATGCAGCGCCCTATGTGACCGTGCAGTCGGAAACGTCCGCAATGGTCTACTGCACCGGAACTAACTGGGAGTACGCCACGGGAGGAATTGCGTTCCGATACGCATCCTCGGACGGCAGCGACACGGGCAGTGTCGCTGCTTCCGTCACCGGGACATCCGCCCAGGCAACGCTGACGGGGCTGCGGCCCGCAACCGACTACACGGTGTGGGCCGTCGCCACCACGGCAACCGGTGCGACATACACTTCGGCTGAGAAGTGGTTTACGACGCCGCAGCCCGCGACGAGCCACAGCGGCTGGCTGGAGCTTCCGGCCAAAAGCACCTCGTCCACGGCGCAGGAGTACACCCTTTGGGCCGGAGAGCGCAACTACACGATGTACTACGACCGCAACCTCTACACGGCGCTGTGGGTCGCCTACCCGCTGGCTGCGGGACACATGGGCTCCTTGAGCCGGCCGAACTGGAAACAGAACCCCAACATTCCGGCCAGCCAGCAGATCAACGTGTGGGACGACAGCTACGGCGTAAATTACGGATCGACGATCTACGCCCGCGGGCACCAGATTCCGAATGCGGACCGCAACGGCAACAGCACGATGCAGAAGCAGGTCTTCTACGCCACGAACTCGACACCGCAGATTCAGGACCAGTTCAACGGCGGGGTCTGGGAGCAGTTCGAGACGGCCGTACGCGGACAGGTTCCGACGCGCGACTCGCTCTACATTGCCACGGGAGCCGTCTTCCGCACGGCGGGCGGCTCGGAGAGCATCACCTACATCAAGCCGGCCAAGGACTCGAAGCAGTGCCCCGTACCGAACTACTACTTCAAGGTGGTGCTGAAGGTGAAGCGGTCGGGCAGCACGATCACGTCGGCAATGGCGGTCGGCGCCTGGTTCGAGCACCGGCAGTACTCGGACAGCTGGACGAACTACGTGGTTTCGGTCGATGCGATCGAACGGCTGACGGGCTTCGACTTCTTTGCGAACCTGCCCGACGACGTGGAGGCCGCAGCGGAACAGAACGGCAGTTGGAGTACCTTCTCCTCCTTCTGACGCGACAACGGCCGGCGGGACACCGCCGACTGCGAACAGACAGAGACGGACAACGGGCCGAAGGGCCCACACGGCGGCGACATTCCGAAACGGGAGTGTCGCCGCTTCTTTTTATGTATGAGTGCGTCTACGCAGGGCCGGGCTCACCCGAAGGGGCAGGCACACGGCGCATCACACATGCAGGCCAACCGCGGCCGCATCCCGATGAATCGCATCCGCACCGGTGGAATCGGACGCGACAGACAAAAAAACGCTTTGAAAAGCCCGTTTGCCGCCCACAGAACGATTTTCACTAAGTAGACGGTAACTTCTCCGGACGGCACACTCGCATCCCGTATGGCCGCAAAAAAAAGCGGGCAGCGAAAAACCGCCGCCCGCCCATAGGGAATGAAATCGAGGTCGAAAGCCCGCCGCCCCGACCGGAAGCCTCACGCGGGGTCTCCGACGGGAATCGGAAAGAATCAATGCTTTACGTTGCCAAGCGCCTCGGGGTTGTGCTTGTACTTGAAGACCATTGCGAAGACCACGCCCACGACAAGGGCATAGCCGGCAAAGATGAGCCACGTGGCGGACCAGCCTCCGGCCACACCTTCGCGGGCGACCAGGAAGCCGCCCTGCCAGTCGCAATAGTGCGAGACGATCTTGCCGGCGATCCAGGTGCCGACCGAGGCGCCGATGCCGTTGGTCATCAGCATGAAGAGCCCCTGCGCGCTGGCCTGCATGGGCTTTGCGGCCTCCTGCTCGACAAAGAGTGCACCGGAGACGTTGAAGAAGTCAAACGCCACGCCGTAGACGATGCAGGAGAGGAAGAGCAGGACGATGCCCACGATGCTCTCCGTGGAGCCGATTCCGAAGAAGCCGAAGCGCAGCACCCAGGCGAACATGGCCATCAGCATGACGATCTTGATGCCGAACCGCTTGAGGCAGAACGGAATCAGCAGGATGCACAACGCCTCGGAGACCTGCGAGACGGAGACCAGCAGGGTCGGGTTCTCGGCAAACCAGCTTTCGGACGTCGCGGCAAAGCTGTTGATATAGGGGGTGGCATATCCGTTCGTGATCTGCAGTGACACGCCCAACAGCATCGAGAAGAGGAAAAAGAGGGCCATCTTGCGCTGCTTGAACAGCACGAAGGCATCCAAACCGAGGCGCTGGGCGAGGGACTTTTGCCCGGCAGCGGCCGAACGGTCGATGGGGCACGACGGAAGGCTGAAGGCATAAAGGCCGAGCACGATGCCGAGGACTCCGCAGACGATCAGCTGCATGTAGGTGAACTGCGAGGCCATGGGGACGAGCGCGAGGGTCTCCACTCCTTCGTGAAGCTCTGTCTGAACGCCCGAACCGCCGAAACCGACGAAGTTGACGAGCCACATGGCGGCGATAAAGCCGACGGTGCCGAAGACACGGATCGGCGGGAAGTCCCGGACGGTGTCGAATCCGCGGTTCTTCAGAATCGAGAAGGCCACGGTATTCGAGAGGGCGATCGTCGGCATGTAGAAGGCCACGCTCAGGCAGTAGGCCGCAAAGATCGGGCCGATGGAGGTCGCCTCACCGGCGAGGGTCAGCTCCGTGGCCTGGAAACCGAACCAGGCGGCCACCAGCATGAAGACGGCGGCTGTCAGGTGTGAGATACCGAGCAGGCGCTGCGGCTCGATGAACTTGTCGGCAATGGCCCCGATGATCGCGGGCATGAAGATCGAGACAACCCCCTGCGCGACATAGAACCAGGAGATATACTCTCCCAGCCCCACGCGGCCGAGGAAATTGCCGATACAGACAAGATAGGATCCCCAAATGGCGAATTGGAGAAAGTTCATGATGATGAGACGCGACTTGATTCCCATAAATCCTTGTTTTAGTGTACGTTTCAGGTTCTGTAAGGTTCTCTTTCGGAACGATTAGAACAAATGTACGAAATTTTTTTTTGATTTTTCTTTGTAATTGCAAAATAAAGTTCTACATTTGCATCACCAAAACGTCATTGAGCTATGGTGTAATGGTAACACAACAGATTCTGGTCCTGTTATTCTTGGTTCGAATCCAGGTAGCTCAACACCGAAAACCCGCAGCCTTCCGACCGCGGGTTTTTCGTTTCCTGCCACTCATGCCGCCTCTTCCACACCCCTGCGCCGGGGCACCGGACCGGCGGAGCTCCCCCGCGAGAAAGAGCCGCCGGATCCCCTGCGCTAAAGAGCCATCCGGACCGGCACGTGTCCCCCGGACCGGCACACACAAATCGAAAGACAGGCTACCCTCTCCCTTTACCCGATCCGACCGGACATCGGGCCGTCCCGTCCGGCGAGACCGCCTTCTCGCGCACCCTCTCCGTTCGACAAACCCGCACCGACAATAACAGATTGATTTCCCGGCAAAAAAAGAACAGAAAAACGGGGGTAATGACCCATTTCGATGTCTGAAATAAACAGATTCGGCTAAAAATCCCCTCTTTTTAACAAAAAATCCATACACAAATGTGGGTTAGTATCTACCTTTGCAGCCGATCCACATTATATAAAATATCATGCAAAGCATTACTAACCAGAAGAATCCCCGTAAGGGGGGGGGTTGCTGCGCCCGCCGGATGCCGTATGAAGCACCCGACATGCAGATCATGCACGTACAAATCGAAAAAGGCTTTGCCCAGAGCACCACGGCAGGAACCGTTGAAGCCGTATCGTGGGAAGACACCGACTGGCCCGAATAGCAAACCGTCAAAAAACTGCATGGACATGAGACACACAATACTTTTTCTTGCCGCACTGACCGCTTTCTCGTGCGCCAAGGAGCCGGACGTAACGCCCGAAGGTCCCGAACAGAAGGGCACGCCCATCACCGTAACGGCCCACAACGCGGGCTACGACACCTCCAGCCCGGCCAGCCGCGCCAAATTCGAGGGCGACAACTTCGGAGCCCTCACATGGGAGAGAACGGAGCGGCTCGGCGTCTATTACCACCAGGCAACCGGCGACAACTGGGGCATTTTTAATTATGGCAGCGACACCGAGAGCGGAGGAGCCATCTTCGTCACTCCAAAAGGCTTTGTCTGGAACGAAAGCGCCGAGACCCACGACTTCCGCGCCTACTATCCTTACAACGAAAGGTACCACGCCTTCCGCCAGAGCAACAACTCGGAGGCGGTGACCTTCACGCTGCCGGTCAACCAGGGCGAGTTCTCCTATGCCGAAAGCCAGCTCTGCATCGCAGAGACGAACGACCTTACCCGGGGCAGCGAGGTTCACTTCCAATTCAAGCCGGTGCTTGCCTACCTGCAGCTGAAGCTCTACACGACGGATCAGGTGGCCGAGGGCGAGAAGATCTACCTCTCGCAGCTGAAGATGTACACCGAGGATCAGGACGGTCCCATCGCAGGCAACTACACCGTCAACATGGGTACGAGAGCGATCATCGACGGCTCGTCGCACACGATCAACTTCCAGCTGGGCAGCAGCACTTCGAGCGGCCTCGACATCACCGGCTACACCTCGAAGGAGAACGCCTATAAGTTCTATGCCGTCATGCTGCCGGTCAATCTGAGCGACCGTCCGCTGCGTTTCCGTGGTCTAGTCACGCATGAGAAGGACAACGGCGACGGGACCAAAAGCTACACATCCTATTCAATGGTCGCACGTGCCAAGGCCGGTACGGCCTTCAAGTCCGGCAAGGGCTATGCCATGACCATCGAGGTACAGTCCGATGATTCGATGGTATTCCCGGCCGACGCCGACTTCGCCGTCCGTCTGGGTGACAGCTGGGTCGATTTCAAGGACATCTACACCGAAGATACAGAGGGGAACATCACGATTACGATGAGCCCGGAGGTTCTCATGGGCATGGGCAGCGACCTCTACTTCGCGGCCAACGCAACCAAGGACGTCTCGTTCGACCGGAATGGCGGACAGCTGGCTGTCATCTCCGCACTTGTCGAAAGCATGTACGCCGCACAGGACGGCACGGACCCCATCGACGTCGATCTCTCGAACATCAGCTTCGACGGCGAGTTCGGTCTGGGAGGAATTTTCGAGGACAACGTCGCACTGGGCAGCATCATCCTCCCCTCGGGCATGACGAAGATCAACAACCCGGGATTTGCCGGCTGCACGAATCTGGCATCGGTCACCCTGCCCGAAACACTCAAGACCATCGGCGGCAATGCCTTCCAGGGCTGCTCGTCGCTCAAGAGCATCATCATCCCGAACAGCGTCACCTCCATCTCCGGCAGCGCCTTTGACAGCTGCACGGACCTGACCTATGTGAAGCTCCCGGACGGCATCACGGAACTCAATGAATCGACCTTCCGCGACTGCTCGGCCCTGCCCACCGTCACGATACCCGCATCCGTGACGGCCATCGGCAAACATTGCTTCCTGGGTTGCACGGCGCTGGCCGAGATCACGCTGCTCAACCCCGACGCGGTCGTTATAATCAACGGCGACGACACCCTGGAGAATGTCGGCACGTCCGTAGCCGAAGGCACGAAGAAGAAGCTGCGCGTACCGGCCGCTCTCGCAGAGCAGTACCAAAGCGACTCGAACTGGAGCGAACTGCTCGATGCCGGCTTCGTACTGGAGACCTTCTGATCCGGGAGATCCGAATCCGCATACGAAAAAACCGTCTGCCCTCCGCAGACGGTTTTTTCATGCACACGGCGAGTGCACCATCACCTTCTAAAACGGCAATCCAGAAGACACCGGCTGCCCTCACCAGAACCCGGCCGCATAAAACAAGGTTCCGCCAAAACCGACAGCAAGGTAGAGGGAGCTCGGCGCTCAAGAGGCGGAGGATGGCAGGAGGCGGTTCCCGCGCCCAAGCGACAGTCCCAAAACAACTGGTTCACTGCACCGCCGTACCGCCGCACGAAAAAGAGGCTGCTCCCGACGGGGCAGCCTCTTTGACGGTGCAATCCGGGACCGTCCGATCCGTTACTTGCCGAGACCCATCTTCTCGATCAGGGCGCGCGTCTCGGGCTTGTGGCCGCGGAAGGCGACGTAGAGCTTCATCGGGTGCTCCGTTCCGCCCTTCGAGAGGATGTTCTCACGGAACGAGTCGGCCACCTCGCGGTTGAAGATACCCTTCTCCTTGAAGAGCGAGAAGGCATCGGCCTCGAGCACCTCGGCCCACTTGTAGCCGTAGTAGCCCGCGGCATAGCCGCCCGAGAAGATGTGGCCGAAGGCCGGTGCCATGGCCGTGCCCGGCACGACGGGCAGCACCTGCGTCGGGGCCATCGAGGCGACCTCGAACTGCTCGACATCCCCCTCGAAGGGTTCGGTCAGCGTATGCCAGGCCATGTCGGTCATACCGAACGAGAGCTGGCGCACGTTGGCATAGGCCGCCAGGTAGTTCTTCGCGGCAACGATCCGCTCGACGAGCTCGGCGGGAATCGGCTCGCCCGTCTCGTAATGGACGGCCCACAAGTCGAGGAACTCCTTTTCGGTGGCCCAGTTCTCCATGATCTGCGACGGCAGCTCCACGAAATCGCGGTAGACGTTCGTTCCGTTCAGCGACTCGTACTTGCCCTCGGCGAGCATGCCGTGCAGCGAGTGTCCGAACTCGTGGAGGAAGGTCTCCACCTCGTCGAAGGTCAGCAGCGAGGGGGTCTGCTCCGTGGGCTTCGTGAAGTTCATCACCAGCGACACGAGCGGACGCGTCTCCACGCCGTCGACGGTCTTCGTACCGCGGAACTCGGTCATCCACGCGCCGCCGCGCTTCGACTCGCGCGGGAAGAAGTCGAGGTAGAGCACCGCCATGAAGCGGCCCGTCCCGTCGGTCACCTCGTAGGCCGTCACGTCGGGATGGTAGACCTCGATCGCCGGATTGGGCGTGAAGTTCAGCCCGTAGAGCTTGTTTGCGAGCAGGAAGACCCCCTTGCGGACATTCTCCAGCTGGAAGTAGGGCTTGACCGCCTCGTCGTTCAGGGCGTATTTCTCGTCCTTGTACTTCTCCGAATAGTAGGACCAGTCCCACGGCATGAGCTCGCCGCGGAAGCCCTTGGAGGCGGCATACTCGCTCACGGTGCGGTAGTCGGCATCGGCATACTCCTTCGTCGCATCGAGCAGCTCGTCGAGGAAGGCCGTCACCGTCGGGGTATTCTCGGCCATGCGCTCCTCGAGCACGTAGTCGGCATAACACTTGTAGCCGAGCAGGTTGGCGATCTTCAGCCGCGTGTTGGCAATCTGCTTGACGATCTCCGTATTGTCGAACTCACCGCCCAGCGCCCGCGCGTTGTAGGCCTTCCAGAGGCGCTCCTTCAGGGCTCGGTTCGACGAGTAGCGCAGGAAGGGGGCGTAGCTCGGCGCCTGGAGCGTCACCGTCCACCCCTTCTCGCCGCGGGCCCTGGCATCGGCGGCCATGCCCTCGCGCACGAAGGCCGGCAGCTCGGCCACGACCTTCGGATCGGTGATGTTGATCGTAAAAGCGTTCGTCGCCGAGAGGGCGTTCTGCCCGAATTGCAGCGTCAGCGCCGAGAGTTCGGTGGTGTACTTGCGGTAGAGCTCCTTGTCGGCATCCGACAGCGCCGCGCCGTTGCGGGCAAAACTCTTGTAGGTATCCTCCAGCAGCTTTTTGTCCTCGGGTTTCAGCCCGCAACCCGGGTGCTCGTAGACCTGCTTCACGCGGGCGAAGAGCTCGGGGTTGAGCATGATGTCGTTCGACAGCTCCGTGAGTTTGGGCTGCACGCGCAGGGCAATCTGCTGCATCTCGTCCGACGTGTCGGCCTCGAGCAGGTTGAAGAAGATGCCCGCAATGCGGTTCAGCAGCGCACCCTGCCGCTCAAGCGCCACAATTGTATTGCCGAAGGTGGGTTTCGCGGGGTTGGCGACAATGGCCTCGACCTCGGCGCGCGAGCAGGCGATTGCCGCATCGAAGGCGGGTTCGTAGTCCGAGAGTTCGATCTCGGAGAAGGGAGGCGTATCGTGGGGTGTGTTCCACGTCGCCAGCAGCGGATTTGTCATATCCAGTTCGGGTAGCTGGGCCTTCGGAATCGAATTGTCGGCACAGCCGGCCGCAAGGGCGGAAAATGTCATGATTACAATTGCTTTTTTCATATCCGTTCGTTTGTGGGTTTCTTCTCGATGGGAGAACCGGCGGCAATCAGCGCGCCGCCTGCATGTCGTCGCCGGGGCGGGGCTCCGTCTCGTCGGCCGGTTCGGGGTCGGGCTCGTTCCACAGGCCGCGCCCCTTGAGCATGGCCCGCTTGTCGGGGTCCTTGCCGCGGAAGGCGCGGTAGAGGGTCATGCCGTCCTCCGAACCGCCGCGTGCGAGGAGCTTGTGGCGGAAGTCGTCGGCGATGCGCCGGTTGAACAGGTCGCCGCTCTCGCGGAAGGCCTCGAAGGCATCCTTGTCGAGCACCTCGGCCCACGTATAGAAGTAGTAGCCGGCCGAGTAGCCGCCGTCGAAGATGTGGCTGAAATAGGGATAGCGGTAGCGGGGTTCGATCTGCGGGATGAGTCCGCGCTTTTCGGTGAGTGCCTCCCGCTCGAAGGCCATCGGATCGAAGGGCGCGTACTCGGTCATCGAGTGGATGTCCATGTCCGAGAGCGCCGCGGCGATGAGTTCCGTGGTCATGAAGCCCTGGTTGAAGAGCTCGCTGCGGCGCAGCTTGTCGATCAGATACTGCGGAATCACCTCGTCCGAGCGGTAGTGCACGGCATACTGGCGCAGCATCTCCGGCTCGAAGGCCCAGTTCTCCATGATCTGCGAGGGCAGCTCGACGAAGTCACCCTCGACCTCCGTAAGGCCGCGGTACTTCACGTCGTGGAAGAGGAAGTGCAGCGCGTGGCCGAACTCGTGGAAGAGCGTCTCCGTTTCGTCGAGGGTCAGCAGCGCGGGGTCGCTGCGCGTCGGGCGCGTGAAGTTGCAGACGATCGACACGACGGGCGCCACGCGCTTGCCGTCGCGGTAGGTCTGCTCGACATAGTTGCCGCACCAGGCACCCTGACTCTTGCCGTCGCGCGGGAAGAAGTCGAAGTAGATCACCCCGAGGTGCGACTCGTCGACGTCGAGCACCTCGTAGGCCACGGCCTCGGGATGGTAGAGCGGCACGGCGACCGGACGGAACGTAATGCCGTAGAGGCGGTTGGCAAGGAAGAAGATGCCGTTCTGGACGTTCTGCAGCGAGAAGTAGGGGCGCAGCATCTCCTCGTCGAGGGCATACTGCTGCTTGCGGAGCTTCTCGGCATAGTACCACCAGTCCCACGAGGCGAACTCGCCGTCGGGGTAATCCTTGCGGAAGAGCTCCTCCATCCCGGCAAGCTCCTTTTTGGCGCTCTCGAGCGCCGGCGTCCAGATCTCCTCCAGCAGGTTGTAGACGGCACCGGTCGTCCCGGCCATCTCGTCGGCCACGACGTAAGCCGCATAGGAGGGATAGCCCAGCAGGTGGGCCTTCTCCGTGCGCAGGCGGATGAAGTCATTGATGAGCTGCTTGTTGTCGTATTCGTCATCGTGGTTGCAGCGGTTCAGATAGGCCGTGTAGAGCTCCTCGCGCAGGCCGCGCTCGGAGGAGTAGGTCAAAAACGGCAGCATGCTCGGCTTGTGGAGCGTGAAGACGTACTTGCCGCTCTTGCCCATCGACTCGGCCTTCTCGCGCGCCAGGTCGCGGACCCCCGCGGGCAGCCCGTCCAACTGGTCGCCGTCGAGCACCAGCGCATAGTTGTTGTTCTCGGCCAGGAGGTTGTTGCCGAACTTCACGGCCGTGAGCGCCAGCTCCTCGTTAATCTGCTTCAGGCGGGCCTTTCCGTCGGCGTCGAGCAGCGCTCCGGCACGCACGAAACCGTCGTAGGTCTTCTCCGTCAGCCGCAGCTGCTCGGCATCCAGCCCGAGCGTTGCCCGGTTGTCATAGACCGCCTTCACCTTGTCGAAGAGCTGCTCGTTGAGCCGGATCTTGTCGGCGTGGGCCGTCAGCAGGGGCATCACCTCCTCCTGCAGGGCCTGCATCTGCGGCGTGTTCTCCGCCGCGCAGAGCATGCCGAAGATCAGCGAGGTCTGCGCAAGCATCTGCCCCGAGTTGTCGTAGGCGAGGATGACGTTCTCGAAGGTCGGTTCGTCGTTGTTCGACGTGATGGCGTCGATCTCGGCGTCGTGCAGCGACATGCCCCGCTCGAAGGCCGGCATGAAGTGCTCGGGGCGGATCTTGTCGAAGGGCGGAACGCCGTAGGGCGTCTCCCACTCCGAGAAAAAGGGGTTCTCCCCCGTCTGTTTCGCGGAATCGCAGGATGCGAGTGTCATAAACGTCAAAAGTGTGAATAATCCGGTTATGCGTTTCATGGATCGTGTTATTTTGTTTACCTTTGCGGCAAAGTTAATAAAATTACGGTCAGAGCCGCACTTCCGCGCGTTTTTTTCTGGGCGGATGCGGACCCAACAAGGACAGCCATGCAACTCTTCTACGCCCCTGACATCCGCCCGCCGCAGTACACCCTCTCGGAGGAGGAGTCGAAACACTGCGTGCGCGTGCGGCGCCTTGCGTGCGGCGACACGGTGCACCTGACCGACGGACGGGGCACGCTCTACCGCTGCGAGATCACCGACGACAACCCGCGGCGGTGCGTCGTGCGCGTGGTCTCGGCCGAGGAGGAGTTCGAGCGGCTCCCCTACCGTCTGACGATGGCCGTGGCCCCGACCAAGAACGCCGACCGCTTCGAGTGGTTCCTCGAAAAGGCCACCGAGGTGGGCGTCACGCAGATCATCCCTCTCGAGACGGCCCGCAGCGAACGGCGGGTCTTCAAGCCCGAACGCGGCGAGAAGGTCATCACCGCGGCGATGAAGCAGTCGCTCAAGGCCTACCGGCCGCAGCTCGACGCCCTCACGCCGTTCCGCGACGCCGTGGCGGCGCCCTTTGCCGGGCGGCGGATGATCGCCCACTGCGACGCGGCCCGCACGCCGGAAGGCAAGGCCTACCTCGCCTCGACGCTCCGCGCGGGCGAGGCGGCACAGATCTTCATCGGTCCCGAAGGGGACTTTTCACCCGAAGAGATCGCCTTTGCGCTCGACAACGGATTCGAGGAGATCACCCTCGGGCCGCAGCGCCTGCGCACCGAGACCGCAGCCCTCGTGGCGGTGGTGATGGCCGCCACGGTGAACGGACAGGCGGCGGCCGGAGAGCCCCACGAATCATGACCCGGAAAGACACGAAACAGATTTTGCCTATAGACCCGAATTTTACCTTCACGACATGTTCTTCCTCTACACCTTGTTCGCCCTGGCCGCAGTGGCGACGCTGATCTTCGCCGTGCCCCTGCGGGCCAAGGCGTGGGCGGCGACAGCCGTTGTGGGGCTCGGCGCCCTTGCGGCCTCGGCCGCAGCCGTCGGCGTGCTGGCCGGCAAGGCCGGGCTATCGCTCTGGTCGGTGCCCGGCACCCTCTTCGGCGGCGACAGCGGCTCGATGGACCGCCTCTCGGCCCTTTTCGTGCTGCTCGTCTCGATCGGCTCCGTCGCCTCGGTGCTCTACGCCCGCGGCTACCTCAAACACACGCTGCGCGAAAAGTCCCCGGCCCACGTCTCGCTGCACTACACGGCGCTGACGGTCATGTCGCTGGCCATGCTGGGCGTCGTCACCTCCGACGGCGGCTACTCGTTCCTCTTCTTCTGGGAGCTGATGACCGTGGCGTCATTCCTGCTGATCCTCTACGACGCCGAGCGGCGCGAGGTGCGGCGCGCGGCCCTCGCATACCTCATCATGATGCACGTGGGCTTCGTGCTGCTCGTCGTCGGCTTCGTCACACTGGACAGCACGTGCGGCGCCGCGACGTTCGGCACCCTGGCCGGATATTTCCGCACGCAGCCGGCCCTGCCGCTGCTGCTCGTCTTCCTGGCGGGATTCGGCATGAAGGCCGGCATGTTCCCGCTGCACGTCTGGCTCCCGGAGGCGCACCCCGCGGCCCCGTCGCACGTCTCGGCCCTCATGTCGGGCGTGATGATCAAGACGGGCGTCTACGGCATCCTGCGCGTCGTCGCGGCGCTGGGCGACCTGCCCGTGCTGCGCACGGCGGGCTACCTCCTGCTGGCCCTGGGCATCATTACGGGCGTGTGGGGCGTGATCCTCGCCGCGCTGCAGAACGACATCAAGCGGCTGCTGGCCTACTCCTCGATCGAGAACGTCGGCATCATCCTGCTCGGCGTGGGCATCGCGGCGCTGGGCAAGGCCTCGGGCAACCACTTCGTGGCGCTCTGCGGTCTGGCCGGGGCCCTGCTCCACACCTTCAACCACTCGCTCTTCAAGTCGCTGCTCTTCTTCGGCGCGGGCAACGTCCTCTCGCAGACCCGCACCACGTCGCTCGATGCGCTGGGCGGCGTAGCGCACCACATGCCCCTGACGGCGATCCTCTTCCTGACAGCCACGGCCGCCATCTGCGCCCTGCCGCCCCTGAACGGCTTCGTCTCGGAGATGCTGCTCTACCTCGGGCTCTTCGACGGCATCGCCTCGGGCAGCGACGTGCTCTGCGCCGCGGCCGCCGTCGCCGCGCTGGCACTCATCGGCGGGGTGGCCGTCATGGCCTTCACCAAACTCTACGGCACGGTCTTTCTCGGTGCGCCCCGCACGCACGAGGTGGCCGAAGCCTCCGAGGTCGACAACGGCCGCATCGCCGCCATGGCCCTGCCGCTCACGGGCATCCTCCTCGTGGGGCTCTTCCCGCAGCAGGCCGCGGCCGTCGTGACGCGCTCGGCGGAGTTCTTCCTGCACGTGCCGGCCGACGCCTCCGACTACCTGCTCGCAGCACCCCTCGCGGGCATCACCCGCACCGTCTGGCTGCTTGTCGCCGTGGTCGGCGGGCTGCTCTGGCTGCGCCGCCGCGCCCTGCGCGGACGCCGCGTCGTGCCCGGTGCGACGTGGGGCTGCGGATTCACCGCCCCGAACGTAAGGATGCAGTACACGGGCGAATCCTTCACCGAAGGGTTGCAGTCCATCGCCTCGACCCTCACGCAGGAGAGCGGCACGGGATCGTCCGTCGGCAAGGAGGAGACCTTCCCCTCGGCCCACGGCTTCGCCTCACGCCACAACGACCGCATCGGACGTCTCTTCGGCGCCTGGTGGGTCGAGCTGCTGCGGCTCATCAACCAGCGCGTCATGCGCCTGCGCACGGGCAAGATCAACCACTACGTCCTCTTCGCGCTGGCCTTCCTTGCGCTCGTATTCCTGCTTTCGATCCTTAATCTGATCTGACGATGGCACTGCTCAACACCCTGCTGCTGCTTCTGGTGGCCGTGGCCATCCCGGGGCTCATCAACCGCACGCGCGCCCGGCTGGCCGGACGCCGCGGCATCCGCTTCACACAGCACCTGCACGACATAAGGCTCCAACTGCGCAAGGGGGCCGTCTACTCGACGACCACCTCGGCGCTTTTCCGCGCCGCACCGTCGGTCTACCTCGGCGCCACGCTCGTCGCCGCGCTGCTGATTCCCGTGGGCGATCTGCCCCCCGTGCTCTCGTTCGACGGCGATGTGGCGGCCTTCGCCTACCTGCTGGCGCTGGGCCGCATGGCGCTGATCCTCGCCGCAATGGATACGGGCAGTCCGTTCGAGGGTATGGGCGCCAGCCGCGAAGCCCTCTACGGCGCCCTCGCCGAGCCGGCGCTCCTGCTCACGGCCGGCACGCTGGCCCTCGTCTCGGGCTACACCTCCTTCGCCGCGATCTTCGCGGCCGACGCCGCTGCCGACGCGCAGGTGGCCATCATCCTGCTGCTGGCAGCCTACATCCTGCTGAAGCTGCTCTTCACCGAGAGCGGCCGCATCCCGGTCGACGATCCGCGTACGCACCTCGAGCTGACGATGATCCACGAGGTGATGTGCCTCGACTACTGCGGCGTGGACCTGGCGACGATCCGGATCGCCGGCTGGATCAAGAGCGCCGCGTTCGCCCTGCTGGCGGCCGATGCCGCCACGGCCCCCTTCTGCGCGCACTGGTGGGCAGCGGCCCCCGCGGCGATCCTGCTCGCGGGGTTGTCCGTCGGCATCGTCGAGTCGACGCAGGCCCGCAACAAGCTCGTGCGCAACACCACGTTCATACTCACCATCGCCGCACTGGCCGCCCTCGTGCTCTTCACGGGCTACCTGCTGCGCCTCAACATCGGACTCGCATGATACTCCCGCTGGTCATCCTCTACACCGTGACGCTCGTCTACCTGGCGATCACCGAACGCTTCCGCAACTTCGCCTCGATCATGGGCGTGCAGGGCTGGCTGCTCTTCGCCATCGCGCTGCTGCGCCTGCATGCCAACGCCCCCGCCGAGGTGATCTTCGTGGGGCTCGAGACGCTCCTCTTCAAGGGCATCCTGGTGCCGTGGCTCCTCTTCGCCGTAATCCGCCGCACGAAGACCAACCGCGTGCGCACCTCCGGATCGTCGCAGGCCGGGTCACTGCTGCTCTCGCTCGCCGCACTGGCCGTCAGCGCCTCGATCACCTACTACGTCGCCGACACGACGATCGACCTCGTCTTCTTCGGCGTGGCGCTCTACGCCCTGTTGAGCGGGCTGATCCTGATCGTCATGCGCCGCCGCATCTTCTCGCACATGGTCGGATTCCTGGTCATCGAGAACGGCGTCTTCCTCTTCTCGACGGCCATCGGCGTCGAGATGCCGCTGCTGATCAACTTCGCCATCCTGCTCGACATCCTCATCTCGGTGCTCATGCTCGGGATCTTCTTCACGAAGATCGACGGCAAGATCCACGCCGACGACGCCGACGCCCTGACCAACGTAAAAGACTGACGCCATGCTCTGTTACCTCGCATTCAGCATCCTTGCCGCGGCGGCGGCCTTCGCCTCGCGCAGCGACCGGCAGCTCTTCGCCGCCGGCATGCTCTTCTACGCCGTGCAGACCGCCTTCGCCGTGTGGATCGTCGCCGCGGGCTACGGCACGACCTCGGCCGGGCTCTTCACCTTCGACGCCACGGGCACGCTCTTCTACGTGCTGCTCACCGTCGTCTCGTGCTTCGCCTTCATCCACTCCGAGCGCTACCTCAAGGGCGAGAACCCCGCACAGGTGCGCATCTACTCGGCGCTGCTCCTGCTGCTGACGACCGCCATTGCGGGCGTCTACTTCGCCAACAACCTCGCCGTGACGTGGATCTTCCTCGAGGCCACGACCCTCTGCTCGGCGGGCATCATCTACCACCGCCGCACGGCCGCCTCGCTCGAAGCGGCCTGGAAATACGTCTTCGTCTGCTCGACGGGCATCGCCATGGCCTACCTGGGCATCCTGCTGCTGGCCGCCGCCACCGAGTGCGAGACGCTCACCTACGACGCCGTGGCCGCGGCCGCTGCCCACGGCAAGCCGCTCTACCTGAAGACGGCCTTTCTGCTGATCCTCTGCGGCTACAGCTGCAAGGTCGAGCTCTTCCCGCTCTATACCGTGGGCGTCGACGCCAACTTCGCGGCTCCGGCCCCCGCCTCGGCGCTCATCTCCACGGGGCTGGTCAACGCCGGCTTCGTCGCCCTGCTGCGCATCTACCGCACGCTCGCCCAAACGGAGGTCTTCCCGTGGGTGCGCTCCGTGCTGCTGATCGTCGGCGTGCTGTCGCTCGTCATCGGCGCCCTCTTCCTGCGCCGCACGAACAACTACAAGCGCTTCCTCTCCTACTCCACGGTCGAGAACATGGGCATCGCCGCCATCGGCCTGGGCATCGGCGGCGCGGGCGTCTGGGCCGCCGTCTTCCACGTCGTCTGCCACACCTTCATCAAGAGCAGCCTCTTCCTGCAGATGGCCGTCGTGCGGCAGATCTACAACGGCTACCGCATCAACCGCATCGGCGACTACATCCGCATCAACCCCGTCGGGGCCGTGGGACTGCTCGCGGGCATGGTCGTGCTCGTGGCCTTCCCGCCCTCGCCGCTCTTCCTCTCGGAGCTGACGATCCTCGGCGAGGTCGTCACGGCGGGGAAATGGTGGCTCGTGGCGGGCATCACGCTGCTGCTCTGCATTGTCATCTACTCGTTCTGCTCGCGCATGATCCGCCTCTGCTACCAGCCCAACCAGGACGAACTCCACCCCTCGAAGGCGGACCGGGCCCTCTCGTGGTCGGCCCTCACGCTGCTCGTCGCCGCCATGGTGCTCGGGTTGTGGCAGCCCGACCTGCTGCGGCAGCTTCTCGATCAAATCGCATCGCTATGAATTACCGGATAACCGACAACCTCGCGGGGGCCATCCGCCTCGACGAGATACCCGAAGTCTCCTATGCGGAGTTCTACGACGACGTGACGGCGCGTCTGGCGGACGAACGCTGCCACGTGGCCCACTACTTCGCCTTGCCCGAGGGCGGGCGCCTGCGCTTCTACTGCCTGCTGCTCGACGACGCCGAGGGGCGCGTGCTCATCACCTCGCACGCCATGGAGTATTACGACGACACGGCGCTGCCGTCGCTCACGGCGCGCCATGCGCAGTTGCACCCCTTCGAGCGCGACATCATGGAGCGCTACGGCGTGCGCTTCGACGGCCTGCCGTGGCCCAAGCCGCTGCGCTTCCCCTTCGACCGGCGCGACCGCAGCAGCTCGATCGACAACTACCCCTTCTACACGATGGAGGGCCGGTCGCTGCACGAGGTGAACGTCGGGCCAATCCATGCGGGCATCATCGAACCGGGCGCCTTCCGCTTCATCTGCAACGGCGAGCGGGTCCTGCACCTCGAAATCGCGCTGGGATACCAGCACCGGGGCGTCGAGCACGCCTTCGAGACGACGCACAACCGCCTGCGGCAGGTGTGCCTGGCCGAGGCGGTGGCCGGAGACAGCGCCGTGGCGCACGCCACGGCCTTCGTCGAGGCCGTCGAGAAGCTCTCGGGACGCGAACGCATGGCCGAGATGGAGCGCGAGCGGGCCGTGGCGCTCGAACTCGAACGCATGGCCATGGGCATCGCCGACACGGGCGCCCTCTCGACGGACGTGGGCTACCAGCTGGGGCAGGTGGCCTGCGAGGCGCTGCGCACGATGACGATCAACACGACGCAGGCCTGGTGCGGCAACCGCTTCGCCAAGGGGCTCATCCGCCCGCACGGCACCGACCATCCGCTCACGGCCGAAAAGGCCGCGATGATCCGCCGCAACGTCGCCCAGATCGCGCGCCGCTACGACGAGGTGCGCCGCGACCTGAAATCCTCGCCCACGCTGCTGGCCCGCTTCGAGCAGTGCGGCGTCGTGCCGCGCGACGAGATGCGGCGCATCGGCGGTGTGGGGCAGGCGGCCCGCGCCAGCGGCTTCCCGCGCGACATCCGCGCCTCGCACCCGTGGGGCGTCTACGCCAAGCAGCTGCGCCACGAGCCGATCCTCAAGCGCCACGGCGACGTCATGGCACGGTTGATGATCCGCTGCCGCGAGGTGCTCCAGTCGGCCTCCTACGTCGACCGCCTGCTCGCAAGCTACGAGCAGAAGTACGCCGCCGTCGGGAACCCCTGCCCGGCCCCCGACTACGAAGCGCCGCTGCAGGCCTCGTCGCTCGCCTTCGGACTGGTCGAGGGGTGGCGCGGCGAGACGTGCCACGTCGTGGTGACCGACGCGGCGGGCGAGATCGCCGCCTGCCGCATCAAGGACCCGAGTCTGCACAACTGGCTGGCGCTGGCGCTGGCCGTGCGCGGCGAAGGCATCTCGGACTTCCCGATCTGCAACAAGAGCTTCAACCTCTCCTACTGCGGACACGACCTCTGACACACGGACAGGACAACAAGAGACAAGCATCATGATACTTCCGAAAATACGGGTGCTGCGCAGCCACGGGACGCAGTACATTCCCGATCTGGACGCCGTGGAGCTGACCTCCGAGTTCCGGGGGCGGCCCGAACTGACCGACACCGAGGACCACGCGGCCCTCGAGCGCGCCGCGGCCCTCTGCCCCACCGGGGCCCTCACGGCCGCCCCCTTCGCGCTCGACCTGGGGCGCTGCCTCTTCTGCGGCGAGTGTGCGCGGCGCGCCCCGCGCAACATCCGCTTCACGAACGACTATCGCCTCGGCTCGCCGACGCGCCGGGGGCTCGTCCTGCGCCCGGGCATGGAGCGCGTGCCCTTCGACGAGGGGGCCGTGCGCAGCGACGTCCGCCGTTTCTTCCGCCAGTCGCTCCAGCTGCGCGAGGTCTGCGCCGGAGGCGACGGATCGGTGGAGATGGAGCTCAACGCCACGGGCAACGTCAACTTCGACCTCGGGCGCTTCGGCATCGGCTTCACCGCCTCGCCGCGCCATGCCGACGGCGTGGCCGTCTCGGGCCCCGTCACGGCGGCCATGGCCGAGGCGCTGGCGATCTGCTGGGAGGCCGTCGCCGAGCCCAAGCTGCTGATCGCCTGCGGTACGGAGGCCTGCTCGGGCGGGCTCTTCGCCGATAGCCGTGCCATCGACCGCCGCTTCTTCCAGGAACACCACGTCGACCTCTGGCTGCCGGGCGCCCCGATGCACCCGATGGTCTTCATCGACGGCATCCGCACCCTGCTCGGACACAAAAAACGCGACTGACCATGCAACGCCTGCGCACCATCTTCTTCTCGTTCTTCAAGATCGGGCTCTTCACCTTCGGCGGGGGCTACGCCATGATCTCGCTCATCGAGCGCGAGGTCATCACACACCGCCGCTGGATCGAGCAGAAGGAGTTTCTCGATCTGCTCACGCTCGCGCAGTCGGTCCCGGGACCGATTGCCGTCAACACGTCGGTCTTCGTCGGCTACAAGCTGCGCGGACTGCGCGGTGCCGCGGCGGCGGTGCTGGGCACCGTGCTGCCGTCGTTCACGATCATCCTCCTCATCGCGCTCTTCTTCGCCGGCATCCGCCACAACCCCCTTGTCGACGCCGCGTTCAAGGGGATGCGCCCGGCCGTCGTCGCCCTCATCATCGGGCCCGTGCTGTCGCTCTCGCGCGGCATGCACCCGGCCATGCTGCTCGTCATCGCCGCCACGGCCCTGCTCATCTGGGGGCTGGGCTGGTCGCCGATCTACCTGCTTGCCGCAGCCGCCGCGCTGGGCATCGCCTGGGAACTCTACATCGCAAAAAAGGCTGAAAAATGATACTCTGGCAACTCTTCGTCAGCTACCTGAAGATCGGATTCTTCGGATTCGGCGGCGGCTACGCCATGCTCTCGCTCATCCAGCACGAGGTGGTCGTGCGGCACGCCTGGATGACGGCCGGCGAATTTGCCGACATCGTCGCCATCTCGCAAATCACCCCCGGGCCCATCGCCATCAACTCGGCGACCTACGTGGGCTACACCGTCGGCATGCAGACCGGCCATGTTGGACTGGGCATCCTCGGCTCCGCGATCGCCACCTTCGCCGTCTGCCTGCCCTCGCTCACGCTCATGATCCTCGTGGCGCGCTTCTTCATGCGGCTGCACAACAACCGCCTCGTCGAGGGTGCCATGCGGGGCATGCGGCCCACGGTCATCGGCATGATCGCCGCGGCGGCCCTGCTGCTGATCTTCCCCCACGGCAGCGACCCCGACGAGCAGAACTTCATCGACCCCTGGAGCTGGGCGCTCTTCGGCGGGGTCTTCGTCGGGCAGTGGCTGAAGGTCAACCCCATCCTGCTGATCGTCCTCTCGGCCGTGGCGGGCATCCTCATCTACCACGTCTTCTGACCGGCAACCGACCGGAAAGCATACGGAAACGGCCCGGCGAAGATCGCCGGGCCGAATCATTCTTATTTTCTCCCGTCAGAGCGTCACCGCCACCACGCCGAGCGCAGACAACAGCAGCACCGCGAATACCACCAGGAACACGACGCCCAGCACGGCCACGACGGTGCCGATGCAGCCCCAGCGCTGCTCGCCGCCCGGCAGCGGATCGGTCAGCAGCGCGACGATCAGCCCCACGAGGGGCGTGAAGATCACGCTCACGAGAAAGGCCCAGCCGAAACCGATGCGGCGACGGCTGCCGATGATGCCGACGAGCACCGACAGGAAGCAGCCGCCCAGCAGTCCGAAAAGAATCACAAGAGGAGTCATACCGAAGGTGAAAGGTGAAAAGTGAAAAGTGAAAAGTGAAAAGTAGGGGGGGCGGTTAGCGCGTAAAGCGGTAGTAGGTTCCCAGGGGCAGCTCCTTGCCGCCGCGGTCCGTGAAGCACAGCTCGCCCCACTGCTCCGTGCACGGGGCGCCGAAGGCCTGCCGCACGGCCGTGCGGGCGAGCGTCGACGAGAGCCCCATCGAATAGAGGTTCAGCACCAGAAACGCCCGCTCGGATTCGAGCAGCTGCGCACAGCAGGCCAGCATCTCGCCGATGCCCTCCTCGAGGACCCACTTCTCGCCGTTGGCGCCGCGTCCGTAGGCGGGCGGATCAAGAATGATGCCGTCGTAGCGGTTGCCGCGGCGCACCTCGCGCTGCACGAACTTCAGGGCATCCTCGACGATCCAGCGCACCCCCTCCAGCCCGCTCTGCTCCATGTTTTCGCGGGCCCACGTCACCACCTGCTTCACCGAATCGACATGCGTCACCCCGGCCCCGGCGGCCCGCGCCGCAAGCGTCGCGCCGCCCGTATAGGCAAAGAGGTTCAGCACGCGCGGTGCCTCCGTCCGCCCGTCGCCGCCCAGCGCGAGGCAGTTGTCGTAGATGAAGTCCCAGTTGGCCGCCTGCTCGGGGAAGATGCCCACGTGCTTGAACGAGGTGAGTCCGAGGCGCATGCGCAGCCGCATCTCGCGGTAGCGGTATTCGACCGTCCAGCGCGATGGCATACCCTCGCGCTGGCGCCACTCGCCGCGCTCGTCGCTGCGCGCATCGCGCAGGAACGACGCATCCGAAAGGCGCCGCCACTCCTCCTCCGCCAGCGACGGCCGCCAGATGGCCTGCGGCTCGGGGCGCCGCGTCACGTAGCGTCCGAAACGCTCCAGCTTCTCGAAATTTCCCGTGTCGATGAGTTCATAGTCCCGAAAATCGGGGGTCAGTTGCTCCTGCATAAGGCGTTTGTGTGCTCTATTTCGTACTCTTTCTGCAATCCACCAGGCTCATTTCGCACCGCGCACAGTCGAAGACCAGCCGGTAGCGCTGCGCACCTCGCTCGAGGTAGAGCTCGCCGCGCAGCCGCGGCCGTTCGCGCAGGCACTCGCCGATCTCGCGGCGGATGCAGTAGGCCGACCGCATGACGGTGTGCCCCGCGGTCGTGGGGGCGAGGTCCAGCCCGCGCTCGATCTCCGTGACCCCGTGGTCGCGGTAGAAGGCCTCGGCCAGGCGGTTCGTAACGTTCTCCTCGGCCGTCAGGCGCGTGGAGGGGTAGCGTGCCGCAAGGTTTTCGGGCAGGATGCGGTGCGGAATCGGCCGCGCGGCACGTGCCGCGGCCAGCCGCTCGAGCCCCTCGCGGCGCAGCTCGGCCGCCAGCGATGCCGGGACGAACCATTCGCCGCCGCACACCTCGACCTCTCCGACCGCAAAGATCGTGTCGCCGCTGCGGGCCGCCTGCGTGCGCAGGGCCGCGGCATTGGCCTCGGGGTTCTTCGCCCGTTCGGGACTCCACGCGCGGTGCGCCTCGGCCGCGACACCCTCGCAGTCGACATAGCGGAAGGTCACCCCCGCGTCGGTCACCTCGACGCGCGCCGTGGCGGGTATCACGCGCCGCGTGCGGCTCGCCTCGAGCAGCCGGTTGAAGCGGTGGTCGTAGTTGCGGTAGACCTCCGCCCCGGGGGTGATCCCCTCCATGCGGTTGGGCGTGATGCGCGCCCCGTCGACGGCGTTGACGTTCGTGCCGACGAGCGCACCGCCCGTGCGGAAGCAGAGTCCGTCGCCCGGCGAGAGCGCCGCCGTGCCCTTGAGCGTGAAGCTCCGCCCCTCGACACGCCCCACGCGCCCGACATACTCGCCCACGGCCTTCGGCGTGTCGAACGACGCGACACCGGCCCGCCGCCCGGCGAAGAAGTATTCCGACTCGCCGCGCGTGAAGCTCTTGGAGGGGTTGGGCTCGAAATCCGGAACGCTCACCCCGACCGAGGCGCGGACGAGCTGCGGCCGCGCGGCGAGGGCCTCGTCCACGACGCGGCGGTAGTAGGCCACTACGTTGCGGATGTAGCCCGTATCCTTGAGACGGCCCTCGATCTTGAAGCTCGTCACGCCGGCATCGAGCAGCTCGCCGATGTGTGCCGAGAGGTTCAGGTCGCGCACCGAGAGCAGGTGCCGGCCGCTCATGTAGGTGTGTCCGGCACCGTCCGTGAGGTCCCACGGCAGGCGGCAGGGCTGGCTGCACGCCCCGCGGTTGCCGCTGCGCGCCGAGAGCGACCGCGAGAGGAAGCAGCGGCCGCTGTAGCCGACACAGATGGCCCCGTGGACGAAACATTCGACCTCGGCGGTCGTCGCGGCGCAGATCGCCCGGATCTCCTCGAGCGAGAGGGCCCGCTCGAGGATCACGCGCGCAAAGCCCGCCTCGGCCAGAAAGCGCGCCCCCTCGGCCGTGCGGTTGCACATCTGCGTCGAGGCGTGCAGCTCGACGGGCAGGTTCATGCGCCGCAGGGCCATGTCCTGCACGATGAGAGCGTCGACCCCGGCGTCGATGAGCGCGCGGGCCTGCCGCTCGGCCTCCTCCAGTTCATCGTCCCACAGCAGCGTGTTGAGCGTGGCATGGACCCGCACGCCGTAGCGGTGGGCATACTCCGCGACGCGGGCGATCTCCTCGGTGCTGTTGCCGGCGGCCTGCCGCGCCCCGAACTTCGCGCCGCCGATATAGACGGCATCGGCGCCGTAGTCCACGGCGGCGACGGCCGAGCGGTAATCCCTGGCCGGGGCCAGCAGTTCGATACGCTTCATCTCCATAACTTTTCCGCAAAAATAGGCAAAAAGCGCCACAATCGCCGCCCGGCGGAGGGGAAAAATGCACCGACTGGCGGCTGCGGCCGCCGTTCGCTGCCGCAGCCGCCCGTTCCGTCACCCGCTCCGCCGCCCGCCCGCCCCGCAAAAAGCGCAAAAAACAGCGCCCGCATGCAACAGTTTGCCGCGAAATTGTTAATTTTGCACTCCGTAACGTGCAACATCAAACAAACCAGATACCATGCTTACGTTAAAGCAAATCCGCGACGACCGGGATGCCGCCGTCCGCAAACTCGCCAAGAAGGGCGTGGATGCCGCCCCCGTCATCGACAAGATCATCACGCTCGACGACCGCCGCAAGGCCATTCAGGTCGAGCTGGACAACACGCTCGCCCTGCAGAACAAGGCCGCCAAGGAGATCGGCATGCTCATGGGTCAGGGCCGCCGCGAGGAGGCCGACGAACGCAAACACTTCGTCACGGACCTCAAGGAGAAGTCGGCGCACCTGCAGGCCGAATCGAAGGACGTGCAGGAGGAGCTGCAGTCGGCACTCGTCTCGCTGCCCAACTTCCCGGCCGACATCGTGCCCGAGGGCAAGACCGCGGCCGACAACCTCGTCGTGAAGCTCGTCGAGAACTACACGAAGCTGCCCGAAAACCCGCTGCCGCACTGGGAGCTGGCCCGCAAGTACGACATCATTGACTTCGACCTGGGCGTCAAGCTCACGGGCGCCGGATTCCCCGTCTACAAGGGCAAGGGTGCCCGCCTGCAGCGCGCACTGATCAACTACTTCCTCGACTGCAACACGAAGGCCGGATACCTCGAGGTCGAGCCGCCCGTGATGGTCAACGAGGCCTCGGGCTTCGGCACGGGACAGCTCCCCGACAAGGAGGGGCAGATGTACCACGCCACGGTCGACAACTTCTACCTCATCCCGACGGCCGAGGTCCCCGTGACGAACATCTACCGCGACGTGATCCTCGAGAAGGAGGACTTCCCGGTCAAGATGACGGCCTACACCCCCTGCTTCCGCCGCGAGGCGGGCTCCTACGGCAAGGACGTGCGCGGCCTGAACCGGCTGCACCAGTTCGACAAGGTCGAGATCGTGCAGCTGTCCCTGCCCGAGGTCTCCTACGAGGCGCTCGACGGCATGGTGGCCCACGTCGAGTCGATCGTCCGTTCGCTCGGCCTGCCCTACCGCATCGTGCGGCTCTGCGGCGGCGACATGTCCTTCACTTCGGCGCTGACCTACGACTTTGAGGTCTACTCCGAGGCGCAGCAGCGCTGGCTGGAGGTATCGTCCGTCTCGAACTTCGAGTCGTTCCAGGCCAACCGCCTCAAGCTGCGCTACCGCGACGAGAACAAGAAGACGCAGCTGGCACACACGCTCAACGGCTCGTCGCTGGCCCTGCCGCGCATCGTGGCCGCCCTGCTCGAGAACAACCAGACCCCCGAAGGAATCCGCATTCCCGAGGTGCTGATTCCCTACACGGGCTTTGATATTATCAAATAAGTTTTTATATTTGCCGTACACAAACACACACTAACAATAAATTTACAAGACAATGGCTTACAAAATTACCGACGCATGCGTTGCATGCGGTACCTGCATCGGCGAGTGCCCCGTAGAGGCTATTTCGGCAGGCGATATCTATGTAATCGACGCTGACAAGTGCATCGACTGCGGCACCTGCGCAGGCGTTTGCCCGAGCGAGGCAATCGTTTCGGAGTAACCTTTTTTCGGCATACACCGAAACAGGTACATTCTCACCGAATGTGCCTTTTTCTTACCCCTCCACAGCCATGATCCGCACCGCACTCCTGCTCTCCGCACTACTGCTCCTTTCGTGCGCTTCCCCGCACGCGCAACTCGGACGGCGGATCGACCGCATCCTCGCCACGACCGACGCCCGCGTCGGCGTGGCGGTGATCGCCCCGGACGGAGAATGCCTCGTCCGCTGCGACACGATGCTGCCGATGCTGAGCGTCTTCAAGTTCCCGGCGGCGGTGGCGCTGCTCGACAAAACCGCCCGCGAACGGACGTCCCTCACCACCCCGGTCCGCATCGGACCCGAATGGCTCGACCGCAACACCTACAGCCCGCTGCGCGACTCGCTGCCTGCGACGGGCGGCACGCTGACGCTCACCGATCTGCTGCGCTACAGCATCTCGCAAAGCGACAACATCGCCTGCGACATCCTGCTGGAGCTCGCGGGCGGCCCCGCGGGGGTCGATGCCTACCTCCGCTCGCGGGGTATCGACGGCATCCGCATCGTCGCCTCGGAGCGCACGATGCACCTCGCGACGGAGAACCAGCGGCTCAACACGGCACGTCCGGCCGCCGTCTGCGCGCTTTTCGACCGGCTGCTGCGCGGCGAGCTGCTCCCGCCTGAGGAGACCGCCCTGCTGCGCCGCCTGCTCGAGGAGTGCGAAACCGGCCGGGAGAAGCTGCGGGCGGGACTGCCCGCGGGCACGACACTCGGACACAAGACCGGATCGTCGGACCGCACGGCGGAGGGCATCCGCCTGGCTGACAACGACGCGGGATACGTCCTGCTGCCCGACGGCCGCAGCTACTGCATCGCCGTCTTCGTCACCGATTCGCGCGAGGACGATGCCGCAAATGCCGCCGTGGCGGCCGAAGTGTCACGCGCCGCCTACGAATGTTTCATCGGAAAGTGATATGAAAAACGAAACCATGGACGATCTCGAACTGATGACCGCGGGCGCCTGGCTGCGGGCCACGACGCCGCAGATCGGCGAAGCGCTGCTGCGCACGCGCGAAGAGATATTCCGCCTCAACGCCCTGCCGCCTTCGGCTGCGGCGGAGCGTGACGCAATCCTGCGCCGCCTGCTCGGACGCCTTGGCACGCACTACAGCATCCTCTCGCCCTTCTACTGCGACTTCGGCACGCAGATTTCGATCGGCGACCACTTCTACGCGAATTTCAACCTCACGATCCTCGACGAGGCGCCCGTCACGATCGGCGACCACGTCTACATCGGGCCCAACACGGGCATCTACACCGTAAGCCACGCCCTGCGCGCCGAGCAGCGCAACGAGGGCATCATGCGCTCGCTGCCCGTTGTGATCGGCAACAACGTCTGGATCGGCGGCCACGTGACCATCCTCCAGGGGGTGACGATCGGCGACGGCGCCGTGATCGCTGCCGGAAGCGTCGTCACGCACGACATCCCCGCCGGGATGATCGCCGCAGGCTCGCCCTGCCGCGTGCTGCGCCCCGTCGGCGAGGAGGACCGCGTCGTGCCCGTGCGCTGACGCGCCGCGGGATTTTTCGCCGCAACACCCAACTGTTACAAAGCGGCAAACCGAAGTTTGCCGCTTTGTCGATTTTGTGCTCTGATGATGGAATACGGGGCCTTTTATTCGAGGCTCTTCAGGCACTCGGAGACATTTTTTTCGATGCGCCGCAGAATCGTCTCCGTGTCGGATGCCTCCGCGGCCTTGACAAACCGCTCGCCGGTGATTTTCTCGTACAGCTCGACATAGCGGTCCGTGATACCTGCGACAATCTCGAGCGTCATCTCGGGAACCTGCTGCCCGGCCTGTCCCTGGAAGCCGTTGGCCATGAGCCATTCGCGGACAAACTCCTTCGAAAGCTGCCGCTGCCGCTCGCCCCTGGCCAGGCGCTCCTCGTAGCCCTCGGCGTAGAAGTAGCGCGACGAGTCGGGGGTGTGGATCTCGTCCATGAGGTAGATGACCCCGTCCCTCTTGCCGAACTCGTATTTCGTGTCCACGAGGATCAGCCCCATGCGGGCGGCGATTTCGCAGCCCCGGCGGTAGATCGCCCGCGTGTAGCGCTCCAGCTGTTCGTAGTCCTCGCGGCTCACGAGCCCCGAGGCGATGATCTGCTCCTTCGAGATGTCCTCGTCGTGGCCCGCCGCGGCCTTCGAGGTCGGGGTGATGATCGGCTCGGGGAAGCGCTGGTTCTCGACCATGCCGTCGGGCATCTCCACGCCGCAGATCGTGCGCCGGCCGGCCTTGTACTCGCGCCAGGCGTGGCCCGAGAGGTAGCCCCGGATGACCATCTCCACCTTGAACGGCTCGCACTTGCGGCCGACGGTGACCATCGGGTCCGGCACGGCAATCTTCCAGTTCGGGAGGATGTCGGCCGTTGCATCGAGGAACTTGGCGGCAATCTGGTTCAGCACCTGCCCCTTGTAGGGAATGCCCTCGGGCAGGACAACGTCAAAGGCTGAAATCCGGTCGGTCACCACCATGACAAGGTATTGGTCATTGATGTCGTACTCGTTGCGGACTTTTCCCGTGTACTTGCTTTTCTGACCCTCGAAGGTGAAATCGGTGCGTGTGATAGCCGTTCATTGTGTTTGCTGGTTAACGACTGCAAAGATACTGTTTTTGCGCGAAAATGGAACTCCCCGGGGATTTTATCATGCGGCGTTGGGTGCGGATTCGGCAACGGAGGCTGCCTTTCTGCACGGGGATGCCCATATCCGGCTCCGGAAGCCGGTTGGCCGGCCCCGGGTCCGGGACGGTGCCGCAGCCCCCTCCTCCGACGGACGGGCCGCGGGCGGCGCCTCCCCGACGGGCCGCGGGCAAAAAAACAACAGGAAGGGGAAATCTCCCCTCCCTGTTGCCGCAGTCGTGCGAGTTGTCGTGTCGTGAGAAGAGGCGTCTCAATATCGGAACGGGACGACACGGCGGATGTCGCTCGACGAGGAACCGACATAGGCCTTGAAGGTGCCCGCCTCGGCTACCCAGCTGCGGGTCGTCTCGTCGTAGAACCGGAGGTCCTGCTCGGTAATCGTAAACTCCACATCGACGCTCTCCCCGGCCCTGACGAGAACCTTCTTGAAGTGTTTTAACTCCTTCAGGGGCCGCATGACCGAACACCGGTCATCGCCGATGTAGAGTTGCACGACCTCCATGCCGTCACGCGTTCCCGTGTTGGTCACGGGAATCCGGATGTGCACGCCCTCCCCGGCATTCAGCCGTCCGGATGAGACCTCGGGTTTGCCGTAATCGAAGGTCGTGTAGCTCAATCCGTGCCCGAAAGCGTAGCGGGCCGGGATTTTTTTGGTGTCGTGCCAGCGGTAGCCCACCAGGATATCCTCGGCATAGGTCACCTGCGGGTCCGATCCGCTGTCGAGGAACGATCCCGGAATCGGGGCCCCCTCCTGCTCGCCCCGTTCGATGCCCGGATATTGGGCCGGATCGCCCGAAGCGTGGGCGGCGCAGTCCGACAGCCGGTACGGAATCGAGTAGGGGAGTTTGCCCGACGGATTGACCCGTCCGCTGATGACGTCGGCAATCGAGGCTCCGCCCATGCTCCCCAGGTAGGAAGCGTGCAGAATGGCCGGCACACGCTCCGCCCACGGCATCGCGTAGGCATTGCCCGAGATGTTCATCACGATGAGCCGCGGATTGACCTCCAGCAGGGCCTCGATCAGCTCGTTCTGATGAAAGGGCAGGTCGTATGACTGGCGGTCGGTCGATTCGCAGTCCTGATAGGCATTCTTGTTCAATCCGCCGATGTAGATGACCACATCGGCCTTGCGGGCCCGCGCAACAGCCTCCCGGCGCAGCGAATCGATCGTCTTCGGCGAAACCTCCTCGACCCGTTCGTAGAGCGGACGTCCGCAGGCATATCCCCGCGTATAGCTGATGCGGTCGCCGTAGAGGGCCTGCAACCCCTCCAGCGGCGAAATGGTCCTCCGGGGCTTGAGCTCCGAGGAGCCGCCGTTGTCGGTCAGGCGCCGCGTGGCATTGTCGCCGACGACCAGAATCTGTCCGCTGCCGTCGGTCTCCAGCGGGAGAATCCCGTCGTTCCTGAGCAGGACGATTGATTCGTCGCCGATGGCCTTGGCCGCAGCGTAGTGCTCCTCGGTGCAGAGCGAGCCCCACGGCCGGTCGGGATTCATCGACGTGCGGAATATCAGCCGCAGGATGTTGCGGGCCTTGTCGTCGACGGTCTGCATGGGCACCTCGCCGCGCCGCAACATCTCCAGGTAGGGCGTGGCCAGATAGTACTGGTCATATCCGAAGACGCTCTCCGACGTGAGCCCGTTCGTGTAGGTTCCCATCTCGATGTCCAGTCCGTTGAGGGCCGCCTCGCGCGTGTCGTGGGCGCCGCCCCAGTCGGTGATGACGCAGCCGTCGAATCCCCACTCCTTGCGCAGGATGTCGTTCAGCAGCACCTCGTTGTGGCAGCAGTGCTGTCCCAGGTAGCGGTTGTAGGAGCCCATGATGGTCCACGAGCCGCCTTCGACCACCGCCTTGCGGAATGCCGGCAGGTAAATCTCGCGCAGGGCCCGTTCGCTGACCGCGACGTCGACCGATCCGCGCCACTGCTCCTGATTGTTCAGTGCGTAGTGCTTGACACAGGCCGCCACGCCGTTTTTCTGAAGCTCCCGGATGTAGGGAACGACCATCTCCCCGGCCAGGCAGGGGTCTTCGCCCATGTACTCGAAGTTGCGGCCGTTGAGCGGTGTGCGGTAGATGTTGACGCCCGGACCCAGCAGGACATCCTTTTCCCGGTAGCGGGCCTCTTCGCCGACGGCCTTTCCGTAGCGGGCGGACATCTCCGGGTTCCACGTCGCGGCCAGGGCCGTCAGGGCCGGGAAGGCCGTGATCGAGTCGTTGGTCCAGCCGGCATAGTCCCAGCTGTTCCATTCGATTTCGGCGCGGACCCCGTGCGGGCCGTCGCTCATCATCAGCTCGGGAATGCCCAGCCGGGCGACGCCCGGCGTGGTGAACTTGCTCTGGGCATGGCACAGGGCCACCTTCTCCTCGAGGGTCAGCCGCTGCAGGGCATCCTCGACACGCTCTTCGAGCGGAGCGTCCGTCCGCATGTAAAGCGGCAGGGGCTGCTGTCCCCTTGCGCTCATTCCGAGCGCAAGGAGCAGCAGGACAGGTATCAGTACTTTTTTCATGACGGGGTGTTATTCGAGTGTGACCTTGTCTACGAAATAGCCGTGGCCCACACACATGAATCCGTAGTTGTTGTTGATGAGGTCGATTCGTTCCTGGGTCATCTCCATCTCAATCAGGCCGTCGCCCGTCGGAACGATGTCGTCGGCGTCGGTCTCGCCCATCAGACGGGTCCAGCCGCCCGTCACGAGCCGGATCTTACAGTAGTCGGCCGAAGGATCGAGCGAAAAGTAGATGCGCAGCAGCGAACCCACGCGGGCGCCTCCCAAATCGTAGCGTACACCCTCGAAGTTGGCCTCGCCCCAGTTGACCACGGCGAAGTGTCCCGTCCAGAGAACCACCTCGGAGGTCATGAGTATCTGCGTCTCGGGGTAGAGGTTGCCGTCGGCGGCGCCGAACAGTACGGCTTCACCGCTCCGGGTCGTGCCCGTCAGGGTGTACTCCTCTCCGCCGACCAGCTCCTGCGGACACCCGAAGACGAGTGTCGTGGCGCTCTGCTCGCTGAAGGTGTCGACGGTGATGTCGCCGATCGTCAGCGAGGCAACCTCGTCCAGCTTGACGCCCGAGAGGGTGATGTCGCCGCCCGGCGCTGCCGTCGAGGCCCCCGCGAGGACGGTGGCGCCCGTCAGTACGGTCACCTTGTTGGCGCCGTAGCGGTTGCCTTCGCTGTCGAGGAGCGTGAGCCGGTAGATGCCGGCTGCGATCTCCGCCGGAACCGTGTAGGTGATTGCCGACGCGGCCGCGTCATACGAGAAGTCCGTTACGGGTACCTCGCCCAGCAGCAGCCCTGCCACCTTGTCGAGATTTACGCCCGTGAATCCGGCTTCGAGGCCGGGAGCGACGTAGCGTTCCAGCCCGTTTTCCGCAGACCAGGGGTCGCCCTCGAGCGGGTTGACGACGATCAGGCATTCGCGGTAGGTCGACTTGCCGCTGGCCGTGGAGGCCTCGACACGCAGGACGTAGGTGCCGGCCTGCAGGTTCATGTCGATTGCCGTGCCCGTGTGGACGGGTTCGTCGTCGAGCAGCCACGTCACCGTGGTGTATCTCGAGGGGGTGACAATCAGTTCGATGTTGAGGTTTTCGTCGCGGTTGAACGACTGGTAGACGGCCAGGTCGCCGCTTGCCGTGCGGTCCGGGAAAATCGGATCGAGGATGCAGGGCTGATCATCGGGGGTGATGGTGTCGAACGGCTCGTCGTCGGTGCACGCCGCAAGCGTGAACAGGGTCGCCAGGGCCGCAAGATACGATATGAATCTGTTTTTCATGATTTTCGGATTTAAGGTTCGGTTTTAGTCGATGTCCCACCATACGGGGGTGTTCCAGCTGTTCTCTCCGCCCATGCGTGCGAGCGCCTCCTCGTAGCTCTCCTTGTTGTACGACGCCTCGAGACGCGGGTAGCACAGCCGGACGGGTATCTCCTGGCTGTCGACCAGCACGTTGCTGTATCCGTATTCGGCCGGCGACTTGAGCTGCGGGTATCCGCTGCGGCGCTGGTTGGCCCAGCATTCGTAGGGGTTCGTGAAGTGCAGAATCCACGCCTGGGTGTTGATCAGTTCGCGCTTGATTCCGTTGTCCACGTTGGCGAAGTGCAGCCCGTCGAGGTAGGAGCGGATTTCGGAGGCCTCGACGCGGCGGCAGTCGTAGCGGTCGGTCAGGAAGTTGATCGCTTCGGTCACACCCTCCTCGAAGAGGGTGGTGGCCGACGTCTCGACGGCCCAGTTGTTGAGCTTGGCCTCGGCCAGCAGGAACTTGACCTCGGCGGAGGTCATCACGACGCCGGGGTTGTCGCTCTGCAGGAAGTTGGTGGCCACCTTGGGCTCGCTGGCGTAGGACATGTTGTTGCCGTAGCTCGGGTCGATGTCACGGTAGGGCTCTGTCAGCTCGCTGGTGTACTCTCGCGGCCACGGCTCCCAGGCGTAGTCGCCCGGATCGCGGGCGTCGGCCTTCATGTCCCAGCCCGAGGCAATCATCTCGTCGGTGAGGTCGATGCGGTTGTCGGGGCTCGTGAGGCTCATGACGCCGTCGTAGTAGAAGCGGACAAGCATGAAGGCCCGGGGGTCGTTCGTGTCGTAGAGCCTGTTGAAGAGCGTCGAGCAGATGTAGGTCGGGTTGTTGACGGGGTCGTTGCCGAAGAACCGCTGCGAAAGCGCATTGCCGCGGTAATCGGTGTAGGCCTCGGAACCGAAGCTGAAGGCCACCTCCATGTGCTTGACCAGCGCATCGTCGTCGCTGCTCTCCAGAATGCCGCCGGCATCCAGCAGGGCCGCCTCAAATTCGGCGCGGGCCTTCTCGGGGTCCACCTTCGAGATACGCATGGCGAAGCGCAGGCGCAGCGAGTTGGCCAGTTTCTTCCATTTCGCGCAGTCTCCTCCGTAGATGAGGTCTCCCGTAATCCGGTCGCTGCCGGTCCCGATTTCCGAGGCGGCCTCGGCCAGCGTCAGGAAGAAATCCTCGTAGATCTCCTGCTGGGTGTCGTAACGGGGCATGGGGTTGCCGTCGATGAAGCCGCGGCCCGCCTCCGAATAGGGAATGTCGCCGTAGATGTCGGTCAGCAGCGACAGCAGGTAGACCTTGTAGATGCTGACCGCCGCGTGGATGTTCGTCTTCTCGGGGTCGCCGGCGCTGCGGTACTCGGCATCGACGATGTTCTTGACGGCAATCGGATAGAGCCGGGTCCAGACCTTGCCCATGTCGGCATCCGAGAGCATGTGGCGCCCGCCGTAATTGGTCGTATTCCAGCAGCCCATCGTCTGCTGCGTGAAGGCGTAGAGGTAGCTGCGGAACGTTTCGGTCAGGTCAAGGTCACCGTAGGTCTGCAACTGGGCCGTGGTGAGCTGGGCGTTGGGGTCGATCGTGGTAGCCTTCGACGGGTCGGAGTTGATCTCCTCCATGTATTCGTCGCTGCAGGCTGCAAAGCAGAGCAGGCTGAGCCCCGAAAGAAGTAAGGTGTGAATGCTGTATCGTTTCATGGTTGTGTTTACGGGTGAAGTTAGAACTTGACGTTGAGATTGAAGCCGAAGCTTTTGCGCGAAGGCAACGATCCGTACTCCAGACCCATGCCCGTGGTGTTGTTGTAGTTCGAGTCGGGGTCGATGTTGGGAATGTTCTTCCAGACGATGAAGGGGTTGCGGGCCACGAACGAAACGGTCAGGCTCTTCAGCACGCCGCGTGTCCACGAGGTCGGAACCTGATAACTCAGCGTCAGCTCGCGGCACTTCACGTAGGAGTTGTCGTAAATGAACATCGACGGGGCGTTGCGGCAGACGCTGAACCAGTAGTCCTCGGGGTTGATGTAGATGTCGTTCGGACGGTAGGTGCCGTCGCCGTTGTCGATGACGCCCGGGGCGACGAATCCGCCCGTCGGGGCCCACTGGTCACCCTTCGGAATGCCGGCGGCCTGACGGTCCTGCTCCGAACGGTACCATGCCTCGCGGCCCTTGAGCGTTTCGGGACTCTTGCCCGACTCGTAGGCGGCGCGTGCCGACATCGAGTAGAGGTCGGCGCCGACCTTGACGTCGAAAATCGCCGAAAGGGTGAGCTTCTTGTAGGTGAAGGTCGTCACGACACCGCCGGTCCAGTCCCACGACGCGTTGCCCAGCACATGATTGTCGCGGTCGTACTGCGGAAGTCCCGTCTTGGGGTCTATCAGCACGTCGCCGTTCTCGTTGCGCAGGAAGTCGGGGCCCAGCAGCGAACCGTAGTTCTCACCCACCTTGGCGGCAACCTGCACATCCAGCCAGGCGGCCTTTTCGAGCTCGAACATGTCGGTGCCCTCCACCAGCGACAGCACCTTGTTGTTGTTCTTCGAGAAGTTCAGGTTCAGGTCCCACGAGAAATCGCCGACCTGCACGGGGCGGGTGTTGAGGGCAATCTCGATACCGCGGTTCTCGATCTCACCCGCATTGATGAGCCGGTAGGGATACCCCGACGTGTCGGAGCTGGCCATGCTCATGATCTGGTTGCGGCTGATCTGCGAATAGTAGGTGAAGTCCAGTCCGATGCGGCTGTTGAGGAAGCGCAGCTCGAGACCGGCCTCGAACGAGTTGGTCATCGTCGGCTTGAGGTTCCTGTTGGGGACGGTGCCGTTGCTGATATATCCGATCGTATATCCCGGATAGGCGAACTTCGATTTGGTGTAGACGAGCCCCAGCTGGTAGGGATCGGTGTCGCTGCCCACCTGGGCCCACGAGATGCGCGCCTTGGCATAGGGCAGGGCCTTCTTGGCATTGATCAGTTCCGAGAAGATGAAGCTTCCCGACACCGACGGATAGACATAGACGTTGTTGCCCGTCGGGAGGGTCGACGACTGGTCGCCGCGGAGCGTCATGTCGAGGTAGAGCATGTGCTTCCACCCGAAGTTAACCGCACCGAAGACCGAGTTGATCTGCTTGCGGTAGCTGTTCTCCTCGACGCTGATTTCGTTGAAGCTCATCAGGGCGACCACGTCGCGTATCTTCATGTCCTGGGCCGTCGTGACCGTCGTCTTGTTGTCCACCTTGTAGAAGTTGGCACCGAGGGTGGCGTTCAGGTCGAAATCACCCCACGAATTGTTGTAGAGGGCCAGGAACTCGAAGTTGTACATCCGGTTGTCGAATTTGCTGCGCTGGAAGTATCCCGCCTCGTATCCCGGGGTCGTGGGAGCCTTGAAGTCCTCGAACTCGAACCAGTTGAACTCGGTGCCGAGCGTACCCTGGAGCTTGACGTGCTTGCCGATGTTCCAGACGGCCTTGCCGTTCAGACGGAAGGAGTCCTTGCCCGAATTGTTGGAGTTCTTGTAGATGTCCCAGTAGGGGTTGACGTTGTAGGGGTCCATGCCGTTCCAGTTGGCATATTCGCCGTTGGCATCCTCGTAGTTCCGCAGCCACGCCTGGTCGTAGGTCGTGGCAAGGGTCATGAGGTTCTTGCCGATGTTGGCCTTGCTGTCGCCCAGCGCCGGACGGTTCTTCACGTCTTCGCGCGTATAGGTGACGCCGAAATCCAGGTCGACCTTCGAAATCGAGGTGTTTGTCCGCAGGTTGAAGGTGTTGCGGGACATGTCGGTGTTGGGGACGATGTCCCGGTTGCTCAGGTTCGTATAGGTGAACCGCACGCCGGTCTTGTTGCTCGTGGCGCCGATGATGACGCTGTTCGTGGCGGTCAGGCCCGTGCGGAAGAAGCCCGACGTGTTGTCGGGGCGGATCAGATAGGGACGCTCGACGCCGTCGAAATAACGAAGCATGTTGCTGCCGTCGGCCTTCGGGCCCCAGCTCTTGTTGGTGTTCGATACGGCGTCGTAGGTGTAGGTGCCGTTGCTGCCCATGCCGTAGATCTGCTGCACGTCGTCCCATTTGGCCAGCTGCGTGTCGACGGTAAGCGTGCCGTTGTACTCCAGGCTGAAGTGCTCCTTGGCATTGGCCCGCTTCGTCGTGATGAGGATGACGCCGTGGCTGGCCCGGCTGCCGTAGAGCGCCGAGGCCGCGGGACCCTTCAGTACCGACATGCTCTCGATATCGTCGGGGTTGATGCTCGAGATGCCGTCGCCGAGGTCGTATCCGCCGTAGGTGCCGGCGCTGCCGTAATTCGTATTGTCGAGAGGCACGCCGTCAACGACGTAGAGCGGCTGGTTGTTGCCGGTCATTTCGGTGCTGCCTCGCAGAATCACGCGCGTGGAGCCCGACGGGCCGCCGGCCGTCTGGCTGACCACCAGACCCGGGACACGTCCGGCCAGCGAGTTGATGACGTTGGTCTCCTTGGCCTTGGTGAGCACCTCGCCCTTGACCTCGTCGACACCGTATCCGAGGGCTTTGCGCTCGCGCTTGATTCCGAGGGCCGTTACGACGACCTCGTTGAGCACCTGGCTGTCCTCGTCGAGCGTGATTTCGAGGTAGGTGCGGTTGCCCACGGGGATTTCGGCCGTTTTGTAGCCCAGATAGCTGACCGTGATTGTCGCCCCGGGGTTGGTCTGAAGCTGAAACTCGCCGACGGCATCGGTGGCCGTGCCGTTGGTGGTTCCCTTTTCAATCACGCTGGCTCCGATGACGGGACCGTTGCCATCCTTGACGATGCCCCTGACCGTGACCGCCTGTTCCGGACCGGCAGGCTGTGCGAATGCGGCATTCGCATCGTTGTTTGCCGCAAGGCCGCTTCGGTGTCCTCCGGCGAGCGTGAGGAGTGCGGTCAATGCCAGCAAAACGCATTTGTAGAATTTGTCCATAGATGATAGTTTTAGATTAGTGTTAACCCCTTGTGCGGGATTTGTCAATACAAAATTCCCCATAAACGGGCAATCGGCGGTTTGATAGCGTCCGTATTAGGTTTGAAACCGTGCGTTTTTGCGGAAGCCTTCCGGCCGGAATGACGATTTTCTGGACACTTTTTTTATTTTTGTGAAAACGATGGACGACATGATACGACGGATCGGTTTGATGCTGATGGCGGGGATTGCCCTGTGTGCGGGCCCTCTCCCGACGGCCGCGGCCGCGGATGCGACCCGGTATGGCTATACCGCTAAATATATGGGGGTGCCCGAGGGGTTGAGCAGCCAGCGGGCCTACAAGGTCTGCTGCGATGCGGACGGGGCGATGTGGATTGCGACCCTCGACGGCATAGACCGCTGGAACGGCCGGACAATGAAGCATTATGGCCTGGAGAGCGCCATGAAGTTCTCGGACGCCTCGGGCCGGACAACCTCGCTGGTGTTCGATGCGCGGCAACGGCTGCATGCCTATGACAATGCGGGGCGGATTTACCGGTTCGATGCGATGGGCGACCGTTTCGAACCGCTCGTCTTCCTTGCCGACTATGCGGGCGAGGGGCTGACGGTGAACTGTCTCTGCATCGACAGCCGCTCGATGCTGTGGGTCGGCATGAGCGACGGGGTCTGCTGCTTCGATCCGCAGAAGAAGACGTTGCAGTGGATCGAACGGGGGGCTTTCGTGACGGATATTCTCGAACTGCCTCAGGGCCTTGCGGTCGCGTCGACCCGGGGCGTGCGGCTCTTTACGTGCGACGGCCGCGAACTGCACCACTTTTGCCCGGCGGACTACGTGCAGAGCCTCTGTATGACGCCCGACGGCAAGCTGCTGCTGGCGGGGACCTTCAGCCGGGGAGTACGCGTGATCGACCTGATTGCCTGCGAGGTCCGGCAGATTCCGCAACTCGACGGCCTGCCCCACACTCCGGTCCGGACGATGGTGGCGCAGGATGCGTCGACGCTCCTCGTCGGGTTCGACGGCGACGGGGTTTACGCGCTCGATCTGCGAAACTGGCAGACCGCCCCGCAGTTCACCAAGTCGAACGGGCTGCTCAATGCAATGGGGGTCTACTCCATCTGCCTGGATCATGAACAGAACGTCTGGGTGGCGACCTACACGGGCGGCGTGGCGATGCTCGAGCCCGAGGAGTACCCCGTGGCGCTCTACCGGCACCGGACCGGCGATACGGCGGGACTGGCCGACAGCAACGTCAATTCGCTCGCCGAGGTGCGGCGTGGCGAGCTGTGGGTTGCCACGGACGACGGCGTGAGCATCCTCGACCTCGGCACGGGAGCCTGGAGGCAGATTCTCACGGGATGCGTCTGCCTCGACATCGCGTGCGATTCGTCGCGCGACCTGGTGGCCGTCGCCACCTATGGAAACGGAGTCTACGTTTACGATACGCAGCGGCGGCAGCGCGCACACTACCATACCGAGAATACCCCTTTGCAGTCGAACTACCTCCCGGCGCTCGAGTACGATGCGGACGGGAACCTGTGGGTGGCGCAGCTCGATGACCGGACGATGATTCTTGACCGGGGAACCGGCCGCTGGCGGGCGTTCGAGGTGCAGAAGGTGCGGAGCCTGTGCGAGTGCGGGGATTCGACAATCGTGGCCGGCATGGTGGACGGCGTGGCGGTCGTCGCCCGGGAGAGCGGGACAGTCCGGCGGCTGTTCGATGCGACGGCGCTGGCCGGACGCGATGTCAACACCTTCGTGCAGGCGGTGACGCCGAAGGAGGACGGGCGGGTCTGGCTGGGAACCGACGGCGGCGGGCTCTGCCTGCTGGATTTGCGGGACGGCTCCTACCGGCAGCTGACAACCGAGAACCGGTTGCCGTCGAACCGTGTCTCGGGGCTGGTCACGGACCGCAACGGCAACCTCTGGATCGGAACGGACCACGGCCTGTCGTGCCTGGCTGCCGACAGCGATTCGCTGATTTACGACCTCAATTACCGGCAGATTCTGCGTCGGAGCTTCAACCGCTCGGCGGCCGCGCTGCTTTCCGACGGCCGAATCGCGATGGGCAGCACCTCGGGGCTGCTGATCTTCTACCCGCATGTCTCGCAGGGCGTGCACAGCCCCCACGAGCTGCGGCTGACCGACTTCCGCGTGGACAACCTCGACGAGGCGGAGAGCCGGAAGCGGCGGGCCGGATGGAACCGGATGCTGCGCGAGGGAAGAATCGAACTGGGGCATCGGCACAACTCCTTTTCGATGATGCTGGAGAGCATCTGTTACCGCTATGGCGACGACCTGGCCTACCGGTATTGTCTGGAGGGCTTCGACCGGACGTGGAGCCCGTTGAGCCGCGACGTCGTCGTGCAATACAAGAACCTGCAACCCGGGAGCTACCTTTTCCGCGTCCGGTCGTACAGCCTCAACAGCGGAACGACCCTCGATGAACGGAGCGTGGAGATTGTCATCGGCCATCCCTGGTGGTGGAGCTGGTGGGCGTGGGCCATCTACGGCGTGCTTGCCGTGACGGCGGTCTGCGCCCTGTGGCGCTACAAGCACCGCAAACTGCAACTGCGCTACATGAATGACAAAATGGCCTTTTTCGTGAGCATCGCCCACGACATACGCACACCGCTTACGCTGGTCAAGGCGCCGTTGGACCTGCTTGATGCCGACTGCAGCCTCGGTCCCGAGACCCGGCAGCAGGTCGACCTCGCCCGCCTGAATCTGCACAGGCTGCTCGACATGCTGTCGCAGCTCTTCGAGTTCGAACGCATGGAACACATGCGACAGCAGCCCCATTGCGGGCCCGTGTCGCTGAACGATGCGGTCGGGGAACTTGTGACGGCCTTCGTGCCGCTGTGTCAGCACGAGGGAATCGACCTGCGTGTCGGGGAGATTCCCGAGGGGCTCTGTGTCGAGGCGGACGTGCGGCTGCTGAACCGGATACTGAATAATCTGCTTTCGAATGCGGTCAAGTACACCCCGGAGGGCGGATGGGTGAGCATCCGGGCCGAAGAGACCCGGCAGACGGTCTGCATCAGCGTGTCGGACAACGGAATCGGCATTCCCGAAAAGGAGCAGCGCCGGCTCTTTACGAGTTTCTTCCGCGCCCGCAACGCTATCAACTCGCAGGCGCCCGGAACTGGGCTGGGCCTCTCGCAGGCAAAGCGGTTTGCGCTGTTGCTGGGCGGCGACATCACCTTCAGGTCCGAAGAGGGAAAGGGTTCGACCTTCATGCTGACCCTGCGGCGGAGCGAACTCCCGCAGCTCCCGGTCGGGAACAGCGCGGCATCGGACGAAAATCCCGGGGAGGACCCCGCCTCGTCCTCGCGTGACACGATTCTGGTGGTCGACGACAACGACGAGCTGCGCCGTTTCCTGCATGACATCTTCTCGCCCGAATATCGGGTCGTGCTCCGCAGCGATGCGGCTTCGGCGCTCAGCTACCTCGAAACGGAGTATCCGAGCATCATCATCTCGGACGTCATGATGATTGGCATGCAGGGGGATGAGATGTGCCGGTTGATCAAGAACAACCCCGTGACGGCAGGTATCCCCGTGCTGCTGCTGACGGCCAAGGCCAACAACCGGGCAATGGTCGAGGGACTGGAGATGGGGGCCGACGATTACATTGCCAAGCCGTTCGACGTGGCGGTCCTGAAGGCCCGGGTCCACACCCATATCGCCAACCGGCACCGCCTGCACGAGTATTACGGCAAGATTGCCCTGCAGCGCGAGGGCGTGCCGCACGATGCGGGGGTTCAGCCCAACGAGGCGGACTGCGATTTCGTGAAGCGGGCCCGGCAGATTGTCGAGTCGCATCTGGCGGACACGGAGTTCGATATCGAGCATCTGTGTCGTGAAATGGCCATGTGCCGGACGCTCTTCTACGAACGACTGAAGACGCTCATGGGGCAGACCCCGCAGGAGTTCATCCGGATGATCCGGCTGGACCATGCCGAGATGCTGCTCTCGCGGGGCGAGCCGGTGATCGACGTGGCCGTCAAGACGGGATTCGCCAACGTAAAGTATTTCAGTACGGTGTTCAAGAAGCATTACGGTGTCCCGCCGAGCCGCTACCATGCGAAATGATAGGGAACAAACCTGCGGCGCGAGCAATCAAACCCGGTCGGAGCAATCGGTCGCTATCTTTGCGACATATTGATACTGACCTATGATACGGATTTTACTGAAAACAATCTTTCTGTTCATGCCGGGGATGATCTGGGGCAGCTGCTCGTCCGGCGAAAAAGCGGAAACGGCTGCGGGGCTGACCCTGCAGCGGGTGACGACCTACACGCTGGCGGCGTCCGGCGGCGAGGTCGGCATTACGTGCAGTTCCGCCCTGCCCGTCACGGCCCGGAGCAATCAGTCGTGGCTGACGCTCACGGATCAGACGCAGCAGGGTCACACCCGGTCCTTTACGTTTGGCGCCGCAGCCAACGGGGGCGCGGCCCGCGAGGCGACCGTTACCCTGACGTCGGGCTCCGAGGAGCTCTCGGTGACCGTCAGCCAGCAGCGCCGTTACGATCAGCCGTCGCTGCCGTCGAACGATGCCACACGCCTGGCCGTCGCGTTGTCTCCGGGGTGGAATCTTGGCAATCAGCTGGATGCGCACAACAACGGCGTGGCCAGCGAAACGGCCTGGGGCAACATGGCGGCTACGCAGACCCTTTTCAACCAGCTCAAGCGTCAGGGTTTCAAATCGGTGCGCATTCCGGTGACGTGGCTCGGCAAGACGGGTGACGCGCCCGACTACGTGCTCGACGGGAAGTGGCTGGACCGGGTCGAGCAGGTGGTCGGATATGCCGGCAAATGCGGCATGAACGCCATTATCAACATCCACCACGACGGATACGGCAGCCAGTATTGGTTGAACATCAAGCGTGCCGCGACCGATGCCGCCTACAACGAGGAGGTCAAGGCGCGGTTGGGTGCCGTCTGGCGGCAGATCGCCGAGCGTTTCATCGAGACGGACGATTTCCTGATTTTCGAGCTGCTGAACGAAATCCAGGATGGCGGATGGGGTAACGGCGAGAACCGCAACGACGGCGGGAAGCAGTATGCCGTATTGAACGAGTGGAACCAGCTGGCGGTCGATGTGGTGCGTGCGACGGGAGGTAAAAACGCCACGCGATACCTGGCGGTTGCCGGATACAGCGCCAACCCCGAGTTGACGATGGCCCACCTGGAACTGCCCGACGATCCGGCGGAGGGACGCCTGCTGGTCTCGGTGCACAGTTATGACCCTGCGGAGTTTGCACTCAATGCCCGGTATTCCGAATGGGGCCATACGGGCGACCCGGCCAAAAAGGCGTCGTGGGGCGATGAGGAGTTTATCCGCGGCATGTGTGCCGATCTGTATGAGAAGTATGTGTCGAAGAATATTCCCGTCTATTTCGGTGAGTTCGGATGCGTGCACCGGGCACAGCCGCGGGCCGAGAGTTTCCGCAAATACTACCTCGAATATTTCTGCAAGGCGGCCCGCACGTATGGCATTGCGGTGTTCTACTGGGACAACGGCAATGCGGGCACGGGAGAGGAGTGCTTTGGCCTGTTTAACCATTCGACCGGCGAGTTCCTCAACAACGGAGAGGAGATTGTCGACACGATGGTAAAGGGCTATTGCACCGACGACGAGTCATACACGCTGGAAACCGTGTATGATAACGCACCGGAATAGTCGGTAGCAATTCCAAGTGCGGCGGATGCCCATCCGCACCGCGCATGGGTTGTCTCGGTTTCGCGGATCTTCATGCAGGGATAGGATATTTGATAGAGGGCGGAAATAGCCCGAAGGCATGAACCGCGCATCCCGACCGGTCGGGCCGCGATGCATGTGGAGACAGTTAATGTGTAAAGTATCAATAGATACGCTACACTTTTTCCTTTTATAGGCAAATTTTAAT
>LBJMR02800__coassemble_174_pt1 | contig 120974 bp, 86 predicted proteins | sample LBJMR02800__metabat2_low_PE_051 | metagenome-assembled genome bin LBJMR02800
CTAGCGTTCATCCTGAGCCAGGATCAAACTCTCCATTGTAAAAAATTATAATGTATCGTTAGAGTCCTGACTATTCGTTTCCTTTAAAGGAAATTGACAGATAAATACTACATTCTTCTCTCAAAATATACCAGCAATTCAAAGAACCACTTTAAAAAAGCTTCGCATTTAGGTTGCGAAAGGGATTGCAAAGATAAGAACTCTTTTTGAAATCTCCAAATCTTTTTCAAAGATTTTCTTTCAAGCCGCTCTTGCGAGTCGGACTCGAAAGGGATTGCAAAGATAAGTCATCTCTTTCAATCTTCCAAAAACTTTTTCAAGAACTTTGCATCTGCTTGAAACTCAAGCCGCAACACACATCGAGCTCCTTTACTGTAAACTCTTTGTCGTATTTGCAAGAACCGTTGTTTCTCAAATGCGGATGCAAAGGTAGCGACTTTTTCTGAATCTGCAAATATTTCGGCAACTTTTTTCACAAAATATTCATTTTTCTTAAAAATGGAGCAATTTACCTATATATGTAAACAAGGGGCACTCTGCGGAACCGCCCGGGCAGCCCGTACAATCGGACCGAGGCCGCCGGCCGGGTATGGCTACCCGGAAAAAACCGCCGGTGTCCCCTGCAGGAGGAGGGCCTGCCCGAGGTCGAGCCATCCAGCCCGCCCCCCCTCCGCCGAATCACCCCGCCTGCCCCAGCCGGGACGAACGCCTGCTCCGTTCCGGTCAAATACTGGAAAAGACGCTGCCGGTTGTGCTGCGTCTTATTTGGGCATTCCGGCCGCTCCACACCACAGGCTGCAAACAGCGGAGCGGGCGGCCGCACCCACCGGGCACCCCGACCCGGAATCGGGCCGTTCCACGGCGAGGAAACAGAAAACAGCAGACGGAGCGGAGGCAATGGCAGCAACGGAGCTCCGAAGGCGGCAGAAGCGTCGTCTGCATCCGAAACGGTGTGAAAATCATGCCTCCTGCCGAAAAGCGAAGTTTTTTTCTTATTTTTGCGCCATAATCATTGGCAAAAGATGAATCTGAAGAAAATATCCCTGCTCGTCCTGCTGCTGCTCATCGCGGACCAGGCGCTCAAGATCTGGGTCAAGACCCACATGCACCTCGACGAGGCGATCGTCGTCTTCCCAGACTGGTTCCAGCTGCGCTTCATCGAGAACAACGGCGCCGCCTTCGGCATGCACATCGCCACACCGGGCGGATTCGACTGGGGCAAACTGCTGCTGGGGCTCTTCCGCATCGCGATGGTCGTCGGGCTGGGCTGGCTGATCCGCTACCTGCTGCGCCACAAGCGGAGCGAAACCCCGACGGGTGTCTTCGTCGGGCTGGCGCTTATCGTCGCCGGAGCGCTGGGCAACATCCTCGACAGCGCCTTCTACGGGCTGATCTTCTCGGAATCGACCCCCGCGACAGTCGCACACCTGGGCGGCCACTACGCTGGATTCATGATGGGCAAGGTGGTCGACATGTTCTACCTTCCGCTCTTCCAGTGGAACGGCGTGCCGCGCATCCTGCGCTTTCTGGTCGACAGCAACAACTACTTCTTTGGGGCGATCTTCAATCTGGCCGATGCCTACATCTCCGTTGCCGTAGTCTATCTGCTTCTGTTTCAGTACAAATATTTCAACAGGTAGATTTTTTTGCAAAAAAGGCTTGCCAATTCAGAAAAAAGTATTACTTTTGCACACCGCAATTCCAGAAAAGCCCAGGTGGCGGAATAGGTAGACGCGCACGTTTCAGGTGCGTGTGCCGCAAGGCGTGCAGGTTCGATTCCTGTCCTGGGCACTGGCAACCCCCGCAGACTTTCGTCTGCGGGGGTTTTCGTTTTCCTCCGACAGAGGTGCAACGGCCGGAAAAGACAAGGCCGCAGCTACCGGCATGGGCACGGCACCTTTTCCGTCGTTTTTCAGCCTGTTTACACCCCGTTCCGCTACACGACGGATCAGCACACCGCAACCGTCCTGCCGGCACGCAGGCACAGAAAAAACCGGACAGCAACCGCATAGGCCGCTGTCCGGTTCCATATCCGCGGGCACTCCGCCCGGGAAGTTCCTCCTACGGAATCGCTATTCGAGGATCACGCTCATCGGCACACGCAGGAAGACGGGCCGGTAGGTCGAAACGTCGAGATAGGGTTTCTGCAGGTTGTAGCTGTTGATGTTGTAGCAGAAGAGCAGCTCGCCGCGGTCGTTGATGAACTGCGGGTGGGCCATGGCGTTGTAGGTGAAAAGCTCGGGGTCCTCGATCTGCTCGGTCGTGGCGTAGAGCAGCTTCTTGTTGTACCACGGGCCTACGGGCGTGTCGGCCACGTAGGAGTAGATATCCCCGGCCTGCTGGGCGCGGCGCTGCGTGAGCAGCACGTAGCGGCCGTCGTATGCGAAGACGGAGAACTGCTCCGAAACGGAGACGTCAAGCCCCTCGCAGGCCGCCGCAGCCGCGGGATCGCTGCTCCAGCCCTTGCCGTCGAAGTACTCGTAGGCCCCCATGCGGTCGGTCTCCTCGTCGAACTTCGCACGCGAAACGCAGAGCTGCGCGGGATCATAGCCCGCACCCGAGCGCGTACCGTAGACATAGTACCAGTCACCCTGCTTGAGCACGCAGTGTCCCCAGTGGATGGGGCAGTTGTTGTCGTAAATCTCCTCGATGGACATCACGCTGTAGTCGCTCATATCGATGCGCACGAAATCCGTTCCATCGAAGCGGAAGCCCCACTGGCCTTCGCCGCCCTGGTAGAACTTCGTCATGAAGAGGTAGAGGGTATTGCCGCGCTGGAATCCGTGGCCGGGCCAGTACCAGTAGGTGTACTGCGAGGTGGCCGCCTCAAGCGGCGTGCAGAGCGACGCCGGGGCCTCCTTCGTCCCGCCGTAGCAGGCGCCGAGGTAGCTGCCGTCGGCGGCGATGTGGATCAGCGAGTTATTGATCATCTGGAGGCTCGGGTCGCGTTTTCCGTCAACTACCTCGCCCAGGAAGCAGTCTCCGGTCATGAAGAGCGACGTGCCGTCGTCCAGCAGGATCGAGATCGTACCGTCCGAACCGGTTACGCCGCCCTTGTCGGGAGAATAGACCGCCGTGAAATCGGCATCGACATGTGCGGGATAAGACTCCGCCGGGGAGTTCGACCCGCAGGATGCGGCCGCCAGCAGAAGCGGCAGTGAGCAGCAGATTCCAAAAAGTTTCATCATACAAAAGGTTTTAAGAGGTTAAGGTGTGACAGATTATTCCCCGAAGCGGGAGGTCCATGCAACCTGCTGCCAGTCCGCTGCCGTGCCGCCGCGCCGGACCTCGCCGGCCAGCGCCTCCATCATCCGCGCAACACGTTGCGGATGAAGGGCCGCCCGGTCGTAACGCTCCTCGGGATCGGACGCCAGGTTGTAGAGCTGTACGTTGCGCCACCGCCCCGACGCCGCGTCGTAGGCGGGCAGGAGGTCGGCCTGGCCGTAGGGGTTGAGCGAGCCGCCCGACCCCGAACCGGCGATGAGTTTCCAGTCGCCGCTGATGTAGCAGAGAATCCCGTTCCCGGACTGCGCGACGAGCGACGTGCGCACGGGCTCCCCGCCCCGCAGCAGCGGCATGAGCGAGCGGCTGTCGACGGCATCGCCTTCGGAGAGCGTCACCCCCGCCACGTCGGCCAGCGTCGCATAGAGGTCCAGGTCGCACGTCAGGGCATCCGTCACGCTCCCGGCTGGAATCACGCCCGGCCAGCGCACGAGGAACGGAATGCGGTGCCCGCCCTCCCACGAGTCGGACTTCATGCCGCGGAACCGTCCGCTCGGGTTGTGCCCCAGATCGAGGATCGACCCGAAGCGGCCGCCGTAGCGCTCCCCGCCGGCCGTGCCGTCGTCCTGAAACGACGAACCGTTGTCCGACGAGAAGACCACAATGGTCCGCTCCTCGATCCCCGCGTCGCGCAGCGCCGCGAGTAGCTCCCCGATGCGGTGGTCCATCTCCTCGACGAAATCGCCGTAGCGTCCGGCCCGGCTGCGGCCCTCGAATTCGGCCGTCGGGGCGATAGGCGTATGGGGCGCCGTAAGGCTGACCATCAGAAAGAAGGGCCCGTCGCGGTGCTCGCGGATGTAAGCCACGGCTTTTTCGGTCTCGACTGTAAGCAGCCGCTCGGGCCGCCACGAGGCCGCCATGACACCCGGCACGCCGGGCATCCCCTCCTCGAAGGGACGGTCGGGAATCTCCGGAAAGCGGTCGTTCTCGATAAAGGCATAGGGCGGGAAGTTGGGCACGTCGTCGCCGTAGTAACAGTCGAAGCCGTGGTGCGTGGGGCCGTCCGTCAGCGGCTGCGTGTAGTCGACATTCGCCCCGTTCGCGGCCCGGTCCACCGGCGCCCCGTCCGTCGTGGCGAAGCCGATTCCCAGATGCCACTTCCCGACCAGTGCGGTCGCGTACCCCGCCTCGCGCAGCATCGCGGGGAGGGTCCGCTCACCGGTCAGCAGCGGATCGGCCCACGTCCAGATCACCCCCTGCTTGAGCGGGCCCCGCCAGGGGCAGCAGCCCGTCAAGAGGCCGTAGCGCGTCGGCGTGGAGACCGCCGCCGAGCTGTGCGCATCGGTGAAGCGCATCCCCTCGGAGGCCAGCCGGTCGAGATGGGGCGTGCGGATGCACCCCTGCGGATTGTAGACCGACAGGTCGCCGTAGCCCAGGTCGTCGGCCAGGATGAAGAGCACGTTGGGGCGCGGATCGGCCGCCGGCGTCGCACAGGCGCCGAGTGCCAGGGAGGCGGCACAACCGCAGATGAGCTCTCCGCGCATGCGATTACCAGTTATCGGTTCGGAACGACGAGGCCGGAAGCCCCTCGGTATTGTAGAGCGAGCCGTCGACGTAGTTCGTGTAGCCGTAGCGCACGGCAACGGGCTCGGGCACCTCGTCGCTCCACACCTCCAGCCCCTCGTTGCCCCAGAAGGCCGGGACGATGCGGGCTTGGGCGGGGTGGAAGACGCGGTCCTCGCCAGCGATCTCGAAACCCGTGGACTCCTTGCCAAAGAACGAGAGGCCGTTGGGCGCATAGTCGAACTTCAGGCGGGCACGTCCCTCGACGACCTCCATCGAGCGGAACTCGGGGCCACGGCATCCGAAGGCCGGATGGCCGTAGTCGCGGTTGAGCGCCCAGTAGGCCAGGCGCTGCCCCACCACCTCCTTGCGGGCGGGGTGGATCACGTAACGCTCACCCACGTCGAGCGTCACGGCCATGCCCGTGTTCGGCACGCGCTGCATCACCTGCAGCTGCGCCTCGCGCAGCTCGGCCGAGTTGGCACCCTCGTATTCGTAGGGTGCGATCTGCACGAAGTAGAAGGGCATGTCGGGATTGCGGAAGTAGCGGCGCCACGTCTCGATCAGGCAGGTGAACAGGTCGCCGTACTGCTGCGGACGCTGCACGTTCGCCTCGCCCTGGTACCAGATCACCCCCTTGATGCGCAAGGGCAGCAGCGGGGCCAGCATCCGGTTGTAGAGCACCATCGGCTGCGTGGCATACCACACCGGGTCGATCTTTTCGGGCGTGAGGTCGAGGTCGAAGCCGCCGAAACGCTCGAGCGTCGCACGGTCGAGCCACGCCTCGGCAGTCGAACCGCCGTGGGCCGACTGCACCAGCCCGATCGGGATATCGACCACCTCGTTGAGCGTCTCGCCGAAGACATACCCCACGACGCTGAACTCCCTGACATGTTCGGGATCGGCCGGACCCCAGGCCCCGTCGATACGCAGCGTGTCGCTCGGGGCGAGCGCATAGCCGTTCTCCACGCGGAAGAGCCGCACGCCCGGGCGGCCGCTGCGCAGCAGGATCTCCTGCGCATGCTCGACCGGCTGGTCGGGGTTGCCGCGGAAATTCATCTGCATGTTGCTCTGCCCGCCGACAAACCAGACATCGCCGATGAGCACGTCCTCCAGCTCGATCCGCTCGCCGGCGCTCTCGACCGTCAGCGTGCGGGGCTCATATCCGGCCTCGGGCGTCGGCAGCGTCAGCGACCAGCGTCCGCGGTCATCCGACACGGCCTCGGCACGGGCGCCGGGCCAGCTGGCCCGCACACGAACCTTCGCCCCGGGACGGGCCCACCCCCACAACTCCACATCCGTCTGCTGCTGGAGCACCATGCCCGAAGCGAAGAGAGGCGGCAGTTCGAGGTGCTGCGCACGCACCAGGCATGCGCAGCACCCGAACAGCACGATGAGGATCAGCCGTTTCATGGCCTACTTGTTGTTTTCCGGGAACGAGAACTCCTCGCCGTCGGGCATCTTCACCTCGATGCTCTTGTCCTCGTTGACCATATAGAAGCTGACGTTTTCGATCCTCTTTTCAGCCGGAATGCCGAAGAACTCGTGGGGATAGATGTAGAGCACCCACTTGTCCTTGCTCTCGGAGAGCATCAGGGTCTTCGAGCCCACGACATCGACAACCGACTCCTGCGCACCGCCGTCGTAGGTGGCACGCGCCATCAGGTAGACCTTATCGGCCCCCTTCAGCGGCGAATCCTCCCCGTCGACCTGTACCGTAGCGTCGTAGTGCAGCGCCACGATGTCCTCCCACGTAAAGGCCTCGGGCGTCACCGAGCACATCTTGGGCAGCGTGTAGTCGATCGTGGCGTTGCTGCCGCCCGTGGTCTCGAACGGCTGCTCGTGCAGCAGGTAATACTGCGGATCGCCGTGCACGCCGTCCTGCGTGTTGCCGATGAAGTAGGCCAGGTTGGTCTTCAGGTTCTCCTCACCCGTCGTAAAGTGGATGTTGACCGTACCGGTGAACTTGTCCTCGGGACCCCAGTTGTGCGTGGCCGTCGAGATGAAGGTCACCCACTCCACGGGCTCGTAGTTGCCCTTCGTGCCGAGGCCGGTCTTCAGGGCCGTCGACCACGGATTGCCCGAATAGGGGTCCAGGTCGGCATCGGTTGCCAGCCGCATCTCCATCGTACCCGAGGCGTCGCTCGTCGTGTAGGTCACGACGGCATTCTCGGCCATGTTCCACGCCGTAGGGGCCAGGATGGCCACCACGGGGGTCGTCCGAAGGTCGATGTCCTTGTCGACCTCGACGCTGACGTCGAACGAGACGTCGACGCCCGTATTCACCGGTGCCGTCGCGGGATGGTTGACGGCCAGGAACTCCATGCACCCCACGACCGCAAGGGCCAGGGCGGCAATTGCCAGATATCTGTAACAGCGTTTCATGATTCGGTTCGTTTATCGGTTTTCGGTCTCCGCCTCAACGGGCAGGAGCTGGTATTCGTACTTGTTCGAGGGGGCGCCCAGCTGGAAGGGGAAGGTGACGAGCCGGTCGCGCGTCATGTAGCAGATCACCTCGCCGCTCTCCTTCTCGCGGATCTCGTAGGGCGTGCTGCCCGAGTAGATCTCCCATTCGACATTCGTATAGTCCTTCTCCGTCACGCGGAACGGAGCCCCCTCCTGCGAGAAGGTCAGCGTCGCGGGCTTGTTGTCGCGGTAGGTCAGCGTGAGCGTCACGCCGTCGAAGAAATCGAAATAGGGTTTGACGTCGGTATCGTTCTGCATCACCTTGTCGAGCTTGAAGACAAGCGTCGCATCGCCCGTCTCCAGGGCAGGATACCCCTTGCCGCTCTCCATCTCGTTGGTACAGCCGCCCAGCACGAAGGCGCATGCGGCCGCAAGGAACACATACAGCGTTTTCATATCGGTGTTGTTTTTGGTGGTTTTATTTTTCAGGTTTGAAGTATTCGAGGCGGCCCCACTCCTTCTGGGGTTGGTCGCCGAGCCAGAGCTCGAGCTTGCCGCCGCGGATGAACTGCGCGTGGTCGAACTGTGCGCAGTCCCACGGCTCGCCGTTGAGCTCGGCCCGCTGGATGTAGCAGTTCTCGGCCGAATTGTCGTGCGTCGTGATGACGAACTCACGACCGGGATAGTAGTCGGGGTTGAGCCGGATGGTCACCCGGTCGAAGATCGGCGAGGTGATGTCGTAGTAGGGCACGTCCGACTCGGTGCCCGTGACGCTGAACAGGCCGATGGCCATCAGGGCGCTGATGCCGCCCATCTGTCCCTGGTCCTCGTCGTGGCCGCCGTAGCCCTTGTCGGGCGTGATGCCGCCGTAGGCGTGCTCCTTGACCTGACGCACCCAGTACTGCGTCAGCCACGGCTTGCCGCCGTAGGTGAACAGGTGGGCGTTCGAGCAGCCGGGCTGGTTGGCGTAGCTGACGTAGCCGCCGCTGTACTCGGCCACGAAATCGAAGGCGCTGGCCTGCTCGAAGGCGTAGTTGAGCTTCTCGCAGAAGGCATCGCCGCCGCCCATGAGCTCGACGAGTTTCGGCAGGTCGAACGACAGCGACCAGGTGGCCTGCCAGGCGTTGGCCTCAACCCAGCCGGCACCGCTCAACGGATCGAGGTGCTGCCAGCTTCCGTCACGCTTCTTGGGGAAGATCAGCCCCTGCTCCGCATTGAAGAGCGGCGTCCAGCCGTGGGAGCGGCGCTCGAACATCCGGGCGTCGGACTTCTTGCCCAGACGGGCCGCCATGCGGCTCAGGGCCCAGTCCTGATAGGCCCACTCGACCGTCTTGCCCGCACTCTCGGGGCACCAGCCGTGGCGCATGTAGAACTTCAGGTCCTCGGCGCTCTCGTAGCTCATCATGCCGCCCGGCATGTGGTTGCGGCGGAGCACCTCGTAGGCATGCTGCGGGTCGACCTTCTTCATGAGCCCCTTCATGTAGGTGCTTATGATCATGTGCGAAGACGGGCAGCCGGTCATGATGAACGAGTAGCCTCCGGCACAGGCGCCGCGCGGCAGCAGCCCGCCGTTGTCGGCATACTGCACCAGGCAGGCCGAGAAATCGTCCAGAATCTCGGGCCAGGCAAGGCCCCACAGCACATTCAGGTTCCACTGCGTGAGCCACAGCGCATCGAATCCGTACATGTTGAACTGCGGCCGTCCCTGCGCATCGAGCGGCAGCCGGCGCAGCTTCATCGGGTCGGACGAACGCTTGTCGACATAGTGTCCGCCCGCATAGTCGGGATACCAGCCGTTCACGTCGTTGATCTTGTGACGGCCCAGCAGCACGTGCCACAGGTCGGTGTAGAACTTGATCCGCTGCGCCTCGGTGCCGCCCTCGACGGCCATGCGGCCCAGCATCTCGTTCCAGATGGCGCGCGACTCGGCGTGCACGGCGTCGAAATCCCAGCCGTCGAGCTCCGCGCGCAGGTTGGCCTCGGCATTCTCCACGCTCGTGTACGACATGCCGATCTTGAAGAGCACCTCGCCGGACTCCTTCAGGTCGAAGCCGAGCAGCATGCCCGCCTCGTCACCGGCGATCGCCTCCGCATCGGGCATCACGCCCTGCTCGTTCCAGCCGTCGGCCGTTGCGAAGGGGCGGTTGCACTCCAGCACGAAGTAGAGCTTGACGCTGTCGGGGCCGCCCCAGAAGCGGTCCGTCGTCGAGAACTCGCCGACGATCGTGCGGTCATCCTTGCGCAGGAGCGTCGCCCGGTTCATCGAGCAGCTGCCCAGCCGGCTGCCGGCATCGACGATCAGTTTGCCGTGCTCGCCCCTGGTGTAGTTCACGCGGTAGAAGGCCACGCGGTCGGTCGACGTATACTCGACCCATGCATGGTAGCGGTCGAGGTAGAGGCGGTGGTAGCCCGGCTGGATGATTTCGCTCCCGTGGTCGAAGAGCGACTTCCAGCCCGACATGCCCTGCGTGGGGTCGACCTCACCGGCCGCCGGCATGACGTTGAGCCCGGCCACCATCCAGTCGTTCACCTGCGTGAAGCCCAGCACCTCGGGGAAGTTGTAGTTGTATCCGCCGCCGCCCTGATTCTTGTTGCGCGTGAAGGCGTGGGCGGCCACCATGCCGAAGGGACGCGCCGCGGGCGTACAGTAGAACCAGCGGCCGCGCGTGGTCTCGATCCAGGGATCGACCCACTCGACATACTCGGTGTCGTCGCCGCGCGTCGGGAAGACCTCGATCTCCGAGAGACCGATGTTCTTGCCGGCGCCGTCGGTTGGCTCGAAACGCAGCCACTTCACCTTGCGGGGCGCAAAGCTTACGCTGCACGGCGAGCCGTCGTTGGGGATCTCCGTGACGCTGACCGTCGAGCCGTCGCTGAAGCGGAGCGTACCACCCGCGAGGTGCTCGTCGAGCGAAGGACGATCGTAGAGCACCACGCGCTCGATCGTAACCTCCTCGTCCCACTCCAGCTGCGCCCACGGCATGTACATCACGCCCCACGAGGCAACGGCACCCTTGCAGGCCCACTCGCCGCGGCCGTCGTAGCGGATCACGCCGTCGTTCAGGCAGGCCGCGCCGCACCCGTCCGAGAACGAATCGGAGACGGTAGCATGTGCCAGCGGGGCGATATTGTCCTGTGCGGCCTGCGCGGCAAAAGCCGGGAGCGAAAGGGCCGCAGCAAGTACGGTTTTCAGGATTGTTTTCATCGTGTTCGTCTTTTTAAGCATCAATAGCCGTCATTCTGCGTGATACGGTCGTTGAGCAGACGCTCGTACTGCGGAATCGGGTAGAGCTTGTGCTTCTCCTCGACATAGGAGTCGGGCTTCGTGCGCTTGATCTCGTTAGCGAAGTCGGTCGACAGACGCACCAGGTCGAACCAGCGCGAACCCTCGAGCACGAGCTCCCAGCGGCGCTCGTCGAGAATGGCCTGACGGAACGACTTGTAATCAAGTCCCTTCAGGTCGTGCTCACCCGAGCCGTTGTCCTTGAAGGCGCGGTCGCGCACCTTGTTGATCGCCTCGTAGGCCTCGGTCGTCGGGCCGTCGTTCACCTCGTTGAGTGCCTCGGCATACATGAGCAGCACCTCCGAATAACGCATGTAGGGGTAGTTCTGCTCGGAGTTCTGACCCATGGGCTCAGCCTCGCGGTCCCAGTACTTGCAGAAGTAGTAGGGATAGCGGGCGCTCTCGGCGAAGACGAGCGTCGAACCGTCGCTGTAGGTGAAATCCTTCATGATGGTCACGTCGCGGCGTACGTCACCCTCGGCGAAGGAGTTGTAGAGCTCCTCGGTCGGCACGATCCACGAGTTGGCGTTCGACGGGCCTTCGTTACCGCCGGGGCTGTACTGCCGGATCTCGGCCGGCAGCAGCGAGACGTTGAACTGCGATTTCCACAGGTCGGGGGCACCGTAGTTGATCGACACGACCGACTCGATGCCGTGCTTCTTGCTGATGATGAAGTTGTCCTGGAAATCGGGATAGAGGTCGTACTTGCCCGAGATGATCACCTTGTAGGCCCAGTCGACCACGGCCTGGTAATCCTCCTTGCTGTGCGTGCGGGCCGCCTTGATGAGGTAGGCCTTGGCCAGCACGGCCTGTGCCATGAGCGAATTGGCCCGTCCGTAACCGGCCCGGTAGTCATCCATCAGATTGTCCTTGGCGTAGGTCAGATCCTCGATTGCCGTCTTCAGCACCTCGAGTTGATCCGTGCGCTCCACGCTGAAGAGGGCGTCGACCGACTCACTGGGCTTCAGACGCAGGGGCACGTCGCTCCAGATCTTGACCATCTCGGCATAGAGCAGACCGCGCCAGAAACGCGCCTCGCCCACAAGGTGGTTGCGCCGCTTCTCGTCCATGTTGATCGCGGGAATCTTGTCGATGGCGATGTTGGCCGTGTTGATCGAACGGTAGAAGGTGTACCACAACGACTTGACCTTGCCGTCGGTCTCCGGAAGGCTGAAATTGTCGAAGTTGGCATAGAGATAATTGTCGTGCTCGGCGTTGTCCGAGAAGAGGTCCTGCGTCAGCCAGAAATCGTTGTAGAAGACTCCTCCGTAGGGCGTATTGGCATTGCCCGTACCCTGCCACTGGCTGACCGAGCCGATGCCGACCGTCTCGTAGATGGCGTTGACGGCACCCTCGGCATCCGATTCCGTCGCATAATAGTTCTTGTCTGTCACGTTCGAGAGCGGCTCCTCGTCAAGAAATCCGCTGCACGACGAGAGGGCAAGCGTGAGGCTCAGGGCCGCATATATGAATCTGGTTTTCATGGTATCTGATTTTTAGGTGAGTGGTTAGAAAGTCAGCGAAACACCCAGCGAATACTTCCGCGACGTGGGATAGAGGTTGTTGTCGATACCGCCGCCGATCGAGGGGTCGTTGCCCGTGTACTTGGTGAAGGTATAAAGGTTCTCGAACGAGACGAAGACGTTGATGCTGGCCACGCCGCGCAGCAGGTTGCGGGGCAGCGTGTAGCCGATCGTCAGGTCACGGATGCGCAGGTAGCTGCCGTCCTCGACCCAGCGGTCCGAGAAGGCCGTCGAGTTGCTGTTGCGGTCGGCACGCGGCAGCTTGGCATCGGGGTTCTCGGGCGTCCAGCGGTCGAGCACCGTCGTGATATTGTTGTAGCGGCCGTCCATGCCCTCGAGCTTCTTGCGCGTGTAGTTGATGATGTCGTTGCCGTAGTTGCCCTCCAGGAAGAGGTTCACGCTGAGGTTCTTGTAGGTGAAGGTGTTGTTGAAGCCGAACGAGAACTTCGGATTCAGGTTGCCCAGCACCACTTCGTCGTCCTGGTCGATGACACCATCCTTGTTGATGTCCTGATACTTCTGCTCGCCGGCCACCAGCGGACGGTTGGTCAGCTGCGCCACCTGCGTCAGGTCCTCGTCCAGCTGCGCGATGCCGTTGGTCTTGTAGCCCCAGATGTTGTTCAGCCGGTCACCCACAACCAAGCGCGTCACGCCCGTACCGGACGATTCGCCCTCGGCGATGTTGAGCTTCTCGATGGTCGTCACGTTGGAGTCGATGTTGAAGGTCGAGGTCCAGGTGAAGTCGCGCGTGGTCACGGGAACGGCCGTAATGGAGAACTCAACACCGCGGTTGCTCAAATCGCCGAGGTTGCGCATCGAGAACATGTAACCCGAATACATCGGCAGGTCGACGGCGTAGAGCAGGTCGCTCGTATACTTGTAGTAGTAGTCGGCCGTGATGCTCAACCGGTTGTCGAACAGACCCAGGTCGAAGCCCGCATCGAACTGCGAGGTCGACTCCCACGAAAGGTCGGCGTTGGGCAGCGTCAGCGGCGCCATACCGCCGTTGGCGACACCCGAACCGAAGGGCGGAGCCACCGGTACGAGCGTACCCTGCGACTGGTAGGGCTGAATGCCGGCGTTACCGACCAGACCGTAGCTCAAACGCAGCTTGAGGTTCGAGACCGCCTTCACGTCACGCATGAACTTCTCCTCCGAGACACGCCAGGCGAAGGCACCCGAGGGGAAGAAACCGTACTTGTTGTTCTCGCCGAACTTCGACGATCCGTCGACACGGCCCGTGAAGGTGAACAGGTAGCGGTCGTCGAACGAATAGTGGATACGGCTGATGTAGGAGAGCATCGACCACTCGGTGTCGGTCGTCTGGTTGAGCCATACGTCCTTGCCGACGCTCAAATCGTGGTAGCCGAGGCGGTCGTCCTCGAAATTCTTGACGCCGAGACGGAAGACGTTCTGCGAGAACTTCTGTGCCGTCTGTCCGACCATGGCCGAGAGGCTGTGGCGGCCCCACGTATTCTTATAGGTAAGCGTATTCTCCCAGACCCAGGTCTTCGTATCATACGAAGCGACGTTGCCCTTGCCCGGTCCGTCGACCGACACGGCGAGCGTCGTGGGCAGGTACATGCGGTCGAGCGAGAAGATGTCGTCCACGCCGAACTGCGTCTTGAAGACCAGGCGGTCGTCGCCCAGGAAGCGGAAATCGGTGTAGATGTTGCCCGTAAAGCGGTTCTGGCGGTTTTCCATGTCCGCCTCGTAGGCCGTCTGCACGGGGTTGCCGCCGTAGACGCCCGTCGAGGAGTCGAGGTTGTTGCGGTAGGTGTAGTTGCCGTCGGCATCGCGGACCGACAGCGCCGGGTTCATGTCATAGGCCATCGACATGAGGTTCAGCTCCGTCGAGGCGTTGCCGTAACCGGTGGTCTTCACCTGCGAGTAGCCGACCGACGATCCGAAATGGATGTACTTGTTGATCTCGGCGGCAATCTGCCCGCGGAAGGTATAGCGGTTGAAATCGGTGTTGATGAGGATACCCTCCTGATTGAAGTATCCGGCCGAGAAGTTGTAGGAGACCTTCTTCGAGCCGCCGCTGTAGTTGACCTGGTAGTTCTGCGTAACGGCCGTGCGGAGAATCTCGTCCATCCAGTTCGTGCGCGTAACGACCGACTCGGGGTTCTCGAAATAGGAGGGAACGGGCATGCCCGCATTCTCGTAGGCCTCCTTGCCCAGCTGGGCAAGCTGCTTGCCGTTGAGCAGATCATAGGCCTGCTCGGGGGTCTGGAGCGAGAGCGTGGCGCTGAAACGCACCTCCCCCGCCTGCTCGCGGCCGCGCTTCGTCGTGACGAGGATCACACCGTTGGCACCGCGTGCACCGTAGATGGCCGTTGCCGAGGCATCCTTCAGCACCTCGATCGACTCGATATCGTTCGTGCTGAGGCTCGAGAGCGGGTTGATGACCAGACCCTGCCCCTCGGTCACCGATTCGCTGATCAGGGGCACGCCGTCGATGACGTACAGCGGCTCGTTCGTACCGTTGATCGAGCTCGTACCGCGGATGCGGATCGAGGCGCCGCCGCCCGGCTGACCGTCGTTCTGACGCACCTGCACACCGGCAATCTGGCCGCGCAGCGCATTGTCGAACGAGGCAATGGGCTTGTTGTCGAGCAGTTCCGACTTGACCGAAGCCACGGCTCCGGTCAGGTCCGACTTCTTCATCGTACCGTAACCGATCGCCACGACCTCTTCGAGCGCGATGGCATCCTCCTGCAGGACGATGTCGATCTTCGTGCGGTTGGCCACGGCGACCTCCTGGGTCTTGCAGCCGAAGAAGGAGTAGACCAGCACGGCATCGGGCGACGAGACGCGGAAGGTGTAGCTTCCGTCGGTCGAGGAGGTCGTACCGCGGGTCGTGCCCTTCTCCACGATCGAGGCGCCGACAACGGGCTGCGCGTTGGCGTCGGTGATGACGCCCGTGACCTCGTAACGGTCCTGGGCCTGCACTCCGGAGAAGCCCAGCAACAGCAGGCAGACCATGACGGCGAAGCGTCGGAGGGTCCGGCCTCTGCGAAAGTCAAGTTGATTTTGTTTCATGGGTTATTGTTGTTTGGTTAGTCCTTTAATAATCGCTTTCGTTCGTCTATCCGATGTGGTTGAGCGCATAGACGTAGGCACCGGCCGAGATGGCGCGGCTCGCGCCGAGCCGGCTGACGGTCAGGCCGATCTGCTTGCGGGAGTCGTACATGACGACCTTGTCCGATCCGTAGACCCGCAGCGGCGTGCCGCCTCCGGTGAGGAAGCGCCGCAGGCAGGCCTCGTCGTCGAGGTTCACCACCTCGGTCTGCATGCGGCAGAACGAGGTGCCGTCCATCATCTTCAGCGAGCTGCCCATCTCCTCGAGAATCGCCGGGACGAAGAACTCCGCCGCGCCGGTCAGTCCGCCGCCGAGGACGATGATTCCGTCGACGATCGTCGCGGCCTGGGCAAGGGCATCGCCGGCGGCACGCCCCATGCGGGCGAAGCTCTCGCGGGCGGCCCGCATGTCGCCCGGGCGCGTCCCCCTGGCGATGTCGCAGATATCCTTGGGTGTCAGTTCCGTATCGTCACCCGAAAGTTCGCGATAGACCCGCTTCACGGCGCGGATGCTGACGCTCTCCTCGACGATGTATTCGGGCAGCAGGCTGTTGCGGAAGCACCACACGTCGCCGCCCGCGGCATTGTCGCCCATGAGCAGCTCGCCGTTGATGACCACGCCGCAGCCGAAGCCCGTGCCGAAGGTTACGCCCAGCAGGTTGCGGTAGCGCTTCTGCGAGCCGGCCGCCGCCAGCGCCTCGTTGATGCGGGGCAGCGCGCCGACCATCGCCTCGCCGTAGGCGAAGAGATTGCCGTCGTTGTTGATGAAGACCGGGATGCCGAACTTCATCTCGAGGAAGGGCCCGAGGGCCACGCCGTCACGGAACGACGGGAAGTTGGGCAGGTTGCCGCCGATGATTCCGTGCGGATAGTCGGCCGGGCCTGGGAAGGCGAAGCTGATGGCTACGGGCGGCGTGTCGAGCCGCGAGATGATCTCGCCGAAGCCCTCGACCAGGGTGGCCAGGCAGCGGTCCAGATCGTCGGCGTTCGAGGGCTTGCGCAGCGGTTCGGTGATGAACTCGCAGCCGCGCATGGCCCCGAAGACGAAGTTCGTACCGCCCGCATCGAGCGTTACGACCGTGCGGTTATCGTGCTGATACATGGCTGTCGGTTTTTTCGGAACGGATCATCGGAACACAGGCCAGCAGATAGAGCGCGAAGAGCGTCAGCACGGCCAGCGAACCGGCCTGCGAGCCCACGGCGTCGGTGACGACACCCATCAGGGGCGGCACGACGGCACCGCCGAAGACGCCCATGATCATCAGGCCCGAGATCTCGTTGGCGCGTGCGGGCAAGTGCTTGAGCGCCTGCGAGTAGATCACCGCGAAGATGCTCGAGAAGGCGAATCCCGCCACACCCAGACCGGCCAGCACGGCATAGCGGCTGCCGGCGAAGTAGAGTGCACAGAGGACGACAAGCCCCAGCAGCATGTGCGAAACGTAGTATTTGCGATCCGACAGGCGCGTCAGCAGCAGCGAGCCGACGAAGGCGCCGACAACGCGGCAGAAGAAGTAGACGCTCGAACCGTAGCCGGCCTGCTCGAGGGGCATGTCGCAGCGCTCGATCAGCAGCTTCGGAGCCAGCGTATTGAGACCCACGTCGATGCCCACGATGGCGACGATGCCCAGGAAGAGCATCGTGATCTTCCGGTCGCGCAGCACGGCGAGCAGTTCACCCGCCGACGAGGTGCGCTCGGCGGGGCCCTCGTCGATGGGCGTAGCCATCAGCCAGAGGGCCGACACGAGCGAGATGCCGGCGAAGATCGGGAACATCCAGACCCAGTTTCCGAGCTTCGAGGCGGCGAAGGCCGCAATGAAGGGGCCGCTGAACGACGAGACGGCCTTGATGACCTGACCGGCGGTCAGCGAGCTGGAGAGGGCCCGGCTGTCGACGACGTTCGTCAGCAACGGGTTGAGCGACACCTGCAGGATCGTGTTGCCGATGCCGAGCAGGGCAAAGGCCACCAGACAGGCGGCAAACGAGTAGTCGGCCAGCGGCACGAGCATGCCGACGATCGTGACGACGTTGCCGGCGATCACCATGCGGCGGCGGCCGATGCGGTTCATCCAGAAGGCCACCGGCACGGCCAGCAGCAGGAACCACAGGAAGACCATCGAGGGGATCAGCCCCGCGAGGCTCTCCGAAAGCGAGAAGTGCTGCTGCACGTAGCTCGTGGCCACGCCCACCACGTCGCAGAAGCCCATGACGAAGAAGCCGAACAGGACGGGCAGCAGATGACTCAGCGGATGTTTTTTATTCATGGTTTGGTTTCAGGTTGCGGTTTCATCAGAGTTGGTAGGTATCCTTGACGAAGGCCTTGACGAGGATCAGCTCGCCGTCCGACGTATTGTGCACCGTGTAGGAGCCGGCAGCGGCCGGGATGATGAAGGTCTCCAGGTAGTTGTAGCGCACGCGGCGTCCGTCGGCGGTCTCCACCTCGGCACTGCTGCCCTCGACGATCATCCAGACGTGGCAGCGGTTCTCGGTGGCGATGTGCAGGCTGCGTCCCGCATGCAGGTGGTAGCGGTGCACGTCGTAGAAGTGGTCGGGGTGCGTCGGCAGGTGCTCCTGCACGTAGTCGTCCGTCGTCTTCATGACGCTCGGACGGCTGATGAGCGTGTCGGTCACCACGCGGCCGTTGCGCTCGAAGCGGACGTTGTTCAGGCCGTGCTCGATGTTGATCGGACGGGGACGGCCGTCGATGTCGAGGCGCACCCAGTCGTACATCTTGAAGGTGAAGATGTAGGGCGCGCTGCTGATCTCAAGCACCAGGTTGCCCGCACCCGAGGCGTGGATCGTGCCGTTCGGGATGAGGAACAGGTCGTGCTTGTGTGCCGGGAAGCACTGCACGTAACGCTCGATGTCGATCGCCTCGCCCGTGCGCTGGCTCTCTTCGAGGGCGGCGGCGAAGGGGGCCTTCTGCACGCCCTGCTGGAATCCGAGGTAGACGTGCGCCTCGGGCGTCGCACGCAGAATATAATAGGTCTCGTCCTGCGTATAGGGCTTGCCGAAGCGCGAACGGATGTACTCCGGACGCGGATGGCACTGGATCGAGAGGTTGCCGCCCTCGACCGTATCGAGGAAGTCGAAGCGGATCGGGAAGTCCTCCTTGAAGTCTTCGGCGCAGTGGCCGAGCACGTCGCGGTAGGCGTAGGACATGAGCATGCTGAACGAAACCTCGAGCAGGATGCCGTCATGTCTGAACATGATGCCGTTTTCGAGCGCCATCAACTCGTAGGACCACGCCATGTTGGGCGCCTCGCGGTTGAGCCCGCGGATGTGGTCGCGCAGGTAGGTGCCGCCCCAGACGCCCGGCGCGAACCACGGACGGACGCGGAAGCTGCTGCGGCTCATGCGCCGCAGCCCCTCGCGCAGCGCCTCGCCGCTCATGAAGGTCCAGGCGTCGATGCGCTGCTCGTCGACGATCCAGTCGATGCGCGGAATGAGCGAGCCCTTCCAGCCATCGAGAATCGGCCAGTCGATGAAGTAGCAGCGCTTGTAGGATTCGCGGCCGTCCAGGCGGCGCGTCGTGCCGAGGTTGAACGCCGACCCGGCCGCCATGCGGAACTGCAATTCGTTCTTGGGCAGGTCGACATAGATGAGCGGCGCCTCCCATCCGGCCAGCGCGGCACCGCAGCCGTAGAGAAGGGTGATGTCGGCGGCAGCGTCGGGTTCGAGTCCCTTGAGCGCCGCCCGGTCGAAGAAGTCGATCAGCAGCAGATCGGTCATGCGGCCGAAGATCGAATCCTTGTCGCCCATGAACGGTGCGATCAGGGAGTCGATCTCCGCCTCCGGCTTCAGCGCCTGCGACACGGGAAGGCACGTCACCTTCCGCCCGAGCGATTCGAGCGCCGCGGTCAGCGCCCCGATGAACTTGTCCCACAGCACGCCTTCGTAGCCGTCGATAACAACGCACTTGTGCGCAGCGATCCGCTCCGCCAACGCCTCGATGCGATCGAAGATTTGCTCCCCGATTTCAAACGCCGGATAGAGGTCGTACACGCCGGCCGGTGTCGTCTCCGCCTTGACAGGCGCCAGGAAACTGTCAGATTTTCTAAACATGATGTGATCCGATATTGTTATATATGTTCATACATATTTATCTTTGTGCAAAGAAAACAATATGTTTTGTAAATACAAAATATTTCAGCTCTTTTTTACGGAAAATCGCAAAAAAAGTCGGAAAAGGGATTCTTTTCCGACTGGAGAGGGGCGGCGCCCCGCAAGGTGGGGAACGGACGGCTACCGTTCGGCCGTAATGGTGTAGGTGAAGCTGTCAGCGCGGTAGTAGCCGACGTTGTACTCGACGGGGACCCCCTTGATATCGTAGACGTAGCGGCGGCGGATGAGGATCGGATCGTTTTCCGAGATGCGCAGCTTGGTCGAGATGCGCTTGCCAGCCAGCCGGGCCGAGATCTCCTCGACGGAGGTGTGGACGACGATATTGTACTTGGTCTCAAGCAGTTCGTAGAGCGGCATCGTGAAGTTGTCGTCGCTGCTGATCGGGAAGCGCGGGTTGAAGTAGGAGATGAAGACCACGAACGGATATTCGGCATGGCCCCGCACGCGTTCGAGCTTCAGACAGAGCGTGCCGGCCTTGCCCTCCTCGTCCAGACCGAAGAAGCGGCGCACCTTCTCGTCGGGATACTCCAGCGAGACGTGCAGCTCGTAGTTCTTGATCGTGATTCCGAGCCGCTGCATCTCCTGCGAAAAGCTCAGCCAGTTCTTCACGCCGCCCGTGATGGTCTTCTTCGCCACCCAGGTTCCGTAGCCCTTGCGGCGGCAGAGCAGCCCCTCGAAGACCATCTTGTTGATGGCCTGGCGCAGCGTATTGCGCGAAATGTTCAGATTGCGAGCGAGTTCTATCTCGTTGGGCAGCAGTTTGCCGTTCTGATACTCGGGCAGGCGGATCATCTTCTTGATCGCCTCCTCGGCCAGGACATGCAACGGTTTATTCTCCTTCCCTTCAGCCATATATCGTCCGAATAGCGGTCACCGTACAGGTGACATGAAACACCAGATGTTCTCTCCGCCCGTTCCATTGCCCGCGCACGGGCCAGATAGCGAACCGGTTGCGTGACCGATAAGGGTTACTTCGGCAAGGCGGATTCGATTCATATGTACAAACATACCAAATTTTTCGTTAAAAGGCAAGCCGAATCGGGTATTTTTTATCCGATTTGTATTATCGGGCCTCTACCTCCGGCTCCGCAGGCACCCTTTCGCCGGAAATTCGCCACGCAGGGCAGTCCCGGCAGCCGGGTGCCCTCCCCCACCGGCCGCACCGTCCCGCACCTGTCGGACCCACTCTTCCTTCCGACCCAACGACCTTCCCTACCCTGACGTGCAGACAACCACACACCCGGACGAGCAGGCAACCTCCCACCCGGACGAGCGCCTTGTCTTCCCCAACGAGCGCCGTCCCCTTCCTTTTCTGACAATCGAGGGACTTTCCCTTCCCAGACGTGTGTCTTACCTTCCCTGACGAGCATCCCCCTCCCTCGGGGAGCGGCAAACACGCAGAACAAAAGGGCCGCAGCGGAACAAAAAGCCGAGGCAGGGAAAGTGCCGGAAAGAAAAAAGCGCATAAAAAAAGCGGCGTCCGTACAGGGACGCCGCCTTTCACATACCCGGAGCGGGCTGCTACCACATCACACCGATATTGTAGACCTTGACGTTGCCTGCAAGCGGCTGGGCATTGACCGGCTCCATCAGGCCCCAGAAGCGCTCCTCGGTCAGCAGGAAGAGCGTATACTGCGAACCGGCAGCCACCTCGTAGACCTTGAAGGCGTAGCTTCCCGAAGCCGACTCGGCGGCCGACTTGAGCTGCTGGAGCAGGTCGTTCTTCACCGTACCGATCATCAGCACCGGCATCGACTCGGCGTAGAACGCGCGCAGCACGCCGTTCTTTCCGCCGAAGGCCGAGAGCTGCTCGGCCGTATCGAAACGGGCCGTCAGGAAATCCACGTCGAACGAGACATCCGTCTGTCCGGTGACCTCTCCGTTCTCGTCCTTGTCCGTGCGGACGCCGTTGAGCGCCGTCTTCACCCGCGTGACGTAGCACCCCTCGCCCGAGGGACGTCCCGTCGCACCCGTGATGCAGCTGTTGAAGTAGAGCATGCTGCCCTGATACGACGTCCTGTTCTCGATCTTGTTGAAGGCAAAGGCCGTCCAGCGCGTCGCGTCGAAGGCACCGGTCAGCGCCCCCGGAAGGTTGCCGTTGTCGGCGCGGTCGAGGACCGTCATCCAGGGCTTCTCGTCGCCCAGGCCCGTCAGGTAGTCGTTGAAGGCCGTATAGTCGCTCCCGAAGGCGTTGCCGTCGAGCGAGGAGACGAACTGCACGGTGGTTGTGAACTTGTCCGACGGCGCGGGAATCGGCGCATCCGAGGGATACTCGTCCAACCCGTTGTTACAGCCCGTAAAGAGCGGGGCCGCCATTACGAGGGAGAGGAAAACCGGAAGGTATCTTTTTGCTGTTTTCATCGTTTACGTGATTTATTCGTTTCAAGAGAGGCTATTTGTTCAGCACGGCCGTACCCGAAATCGAGTAGTGGTCGGAAAGATCGTAGAACGTGGAGGAGTCGAGCACCCGGAAGTCCGGGCAGCTCCAGCTCCCCTGCGGGAAGCCGATGAAGTAGTCGAGCTTGCTGCCGCCGAACGTGCCGTTGTTGTTGCACAGGCGCGTGCCCGTCTTCTCGTACTCGGCGATGGCCGCCGTGCCGGGGCCGCAGTTCATGTCGCCCATCAGGATCACGGGCGTACCTTCGGCCACGGCCGGTTCGATCGCCTTGGCGATCACCTCCTTGGCCTGCTCGTAGCAGGTCTCGTCACCGCCGAAGGCGTCGAGGTGCGTGCAGACGATGCGGACCTTCACGCCCGTCGGGTTGGCATCCGTCGGGACGAGGATGTCGGCCCAGCCGGCCGAACGCTGGTCGGCGCCCGCATACATGCCCAGCAGCACGCGGCCCGAGTTGACGATCGGATACTTCGAGAGGATCACGTTGCCGTAATAGCCCGAATCCTTGTCGTAGGAGTGGATGAAGAAGGGGTACATGCCCAGCTCCTTGGCGAACTCCGTGGCCTTCTCCTTCATGTACATCGCGCCGGTCAGCGTCTCGAACTCGTTGAAGCAGACGATGTCGGCCTGCTGGTTCTCGATCTCGGTCACGAAGCGGCTGATGTCCTTCGAGACGTTGCTGTTGCCACGGTACTCCAACGACTTGATGTTCCACTCCATGCACTTGAGTTTCACATCCTGCGCCTCGGCCTCCGCCTGCGGAAAGAAGAGCCCGGCAAAGAGGGCGGCGCCCAAAATATATTTGCTTATTTTCATGACTTGACTCATTTACATCGGTTAATAACCCTTGTTCTGCTTCAGGTTCACCGTACCCGTGAAGGCGCGCTCCGGAATCGGGAACACCTTGTTGTAGGTCGGATTGAACGTGCGGGCCGGGTAGACCTCCCTTTCCTCGGTGACGATCTGGCCGTTGACCCCCTTCGAGATGACGCTGTGCAGCGGCTTGGTCAGCAGCTGGGGACCCAGACCCCAGCGAACCACGTCGATGAAGCGGCTGGGCTGGAACTCGAAGGCCAGCTCGCAGCGGCGCTCGTTCTGCAGCTGGGCCTTCGTGGCCTGGCTGTTGCGGGGCAGACCGGCGCGCTCGCGGATGTCGTTCAGCAGCTCCTTGGCCTCAGCATTGCCCTCGCCCTGGGTCCAGATCAGCGCCTCGGCCTTCATCAGCATCACGTCGGCGTAACGCATCAGGCAGACGTTGAGCGAATTCCAGAGCTTGTCACGCAGCTGCGTCACCTCGGCATAGTAGTTCGCATCCTCGGGACGGCTCGACGAACGCTCCCACGGCGAGAGGAACTTGCGCGTCAGCATGCCCGCCGAGACGTGGTTGCTGCCGCTCCACGACACGTCGTAGGCCGATCCGTCGGGCGAGTAGCCGGCGAAGACCCAGGCCCAGCCCATGAACTCGAACGACTGGCCCGGATAAAGAATCGTCACGTCGCGGCGCTGGTCGCCCTCCTCGTAGGCCTTGTAGAGCTCGAGGCTCGGCGTGAAGTAGCCCCACGTGTTGTAGTAGCCCCAGCCGGCGTTCTGGAACGTCACGCCGTGGTAGCGGGCGCCGTTGGTCGTGTTGCCCTCGAGCGAGAAGATGTACTCGCACGAGTGGTTCTGGTCCGAGGTCCACAGGTGGCGGAACGACTGCGAGGGATCGCTCGAGTCGATGTAGAGCGCGCGCTTGTCGGCGCCGGTCATGTTCATCACCTTGTCGCACATCTCGATCACGATGTCGTAGTACTTCGCATCGTACATCGAGGCGTAGAGGGCGGCGCGGGCGGCGTAGGCCCAGGCTGCGGCCTTGTGCGGCAGGCCGATCTGGTCGGCCGGCAGCTCCGAGAAGTAGGGCAGCTTGTCGCCCGCCTCGCGGAAGTCGGCGATGATCTGGTCGTAGTTCTGCAGCACGTGTGCCGGACGCGGCGAGTCGATATCCTCGGTGGCCGTCTTCTCGGTGATGATCGGAATACCGCCGTTCGTGTCGTCACCGTAGTAGGGCACCATCCACAGCATCGAGAAGCCGCGGAAGAAGAGCGCCGTACCGAGCGCCTGATCCTTGAAGGCCTGATCGAGCGAGAGGTCGGGCACGAGCTTGATGATGTTGTTGGCCTTGGCTACGTTCTGGTACATCACCTCCCAGACACGCGACACGTCGTTGTCGTTCGACGGCGACATGCGGAACTCGCGGATCTCGTCCACCGAGGCACGGTCACGGCCGATCAGGACGTTGTCGCTGGCGCACTCGAGCCACATGTGGCCGCGGCCGCAGATCTCCTCGCTCCAGTAGGGCGACACGAAGTGGTAGAGTCCGTAGATGGCCTGCATGACGTCGTCCTTCGACTTCCAGGTCTCATCCTTGCCGTAGGATTCCCGCTCCAGGAAATCGGCGCACCCGGACATGGCAAGCGCACTGACGGCCAGGCAAATGCTGAATAATATCTTTTTCATGGTCCTTTGGTTTTAGAAGTTGAGGTTTACACCGAAGTTGAAGAAGCGCGACGACGGATAGACACCGGCATCAAGACCGTAGTTGCCCACCTCGGGGTCGATGCCCGAGTAGCCGGTGATCGTGGCGACGTTGTCGATGCTGACATAGACGCGCAGCGAGCCGTTCTTCAGACCGACGTAGCGGGCGATGTGCTTGGGCAGCGTGTAACCCAGCGTGATGTTCTTCAGACGCAGGTAGTCGCCCTTCTCGAGGAAGATGTCCGAGAACTTCGTGTAGTTGCCGTTGTCGTCCTCCGAGATACCCAGACGCGGGTACTTGCTCGACGAGGGGTTGAAGTCCCACGTGTCGAAGACGTCGCTGATGAGGTTACCGTAGTCCTGACGGCCGTTCATGGCCATCTGCTTCGTACCGTTGTAGATGTAGTTGCCGGCAACGCCCTGGAACATGAAGCTGAAGTCGAAGCCCTTCCAGTTGAGCGAGCCTCCGAACGAGAAGGTCTGCTTGGGCGTGTAGCAGCCCGTCAGCACCTTGTCGTCGTCCGTGATGACGCCGTCGCCGTTCGTGTCGATGAACTTCAGGTCACCGACCTTGGCATTGGGCTGCACCTGCGTCACCTCGCCCGTCTCGGCGTTCTTGCTCACGTAGCGGTCGATCTCTTCCTGCGAGCGGAAGATGCCGTCGGTACGGTAGATATAATAGGAGTACCAGGGATGTCCCACACCCGAGTAGAGGATCGGCGTGCTGTTGATGTTGGGGTTGTCGTGGCGCACGAGCGGCTGAGAACCGTACTCCTCGACGTTGCTCTTGTTGGTCGAGAAGCTGCCCCAGACGTTGTACTCGAGCTTGCCCTGCGCGGCCGTGTTGTGGTAGGCCACCGAGAACTCCCAACCGCGGTTGGTCACACGGCCCATATTGCCCATCGGCGAGGTGGTCACACCCATCTGCGGGGGCGTCGGCACGTAGTCCACCAGATCGCGCGTCTCCTTGTCGTAGTAGTCGACCGTCACGTCGAGCTTGTTGTTGAAGAGCGTCAGGTCGATACCGGCACTCGTCTGCACGGTCGTCTCCCACGTGGCCCCGGGGTTGGCGATCGTGTCGTAGTAGCCGCCGTAGACCGTGTTGCCGCCGATGAGCGAGCCGTCGGGATAGATCGACCAGGGCACATCCACCGACGAGGTGTTCGGGTAGAGGTCGACGTTACCGACCATACCCCAGCCGGCACGCAGCTTCACCAGGTCGAAGACCTTGCTCAGCGACGAGTTGGCGAAGAACTTCTCCGAGGAGAGCTTCCACGCGGCCGATACGGCGGGGAACCAGTCGTAGTTCTTCGTGGGAGGCAGCTTCGACGAGGCATCGCGGCGGATGCTGGCCGTCAGGAAGTAGCGGTTGTCGAACGAGTAGCCCAGACGGGCGAGGAACGAAACCATCGCATACTCGTTGTAGTTCTCGGTCGGGTTGCGGTACCACTCGGCATTCTGCCAGAGGTCCTGGTACTTGTCCCACGTGTCGGTCGGATAGTTCTGCGTGCGGAAGTCATACACGCGCAGCTTCTTGTAGTCGGTCGTGAAGCCGGCCATCGCCGAGATGTGGTGCTTGCCGAAGACCTCGGCGTAGGTTGCGGTCGTCTCCCACAGGTAGTGGAACGTGCGGGTCTGCTCCTGCTCGCGCAGCGTCGTCGTCGAGCCGCCCGGCACGTCGATCACCGGCGTGAAGGCATCGGTCTCGAGGATGTCGAGGTCGGCCGTGAAGTCCGACTTGAGGGTCAGGCCGCGCACGGGCTTCACCTCGAACGAGGTCGTCGAGAAGAAGCGCATCTGCGGAGCGCGGCTGTGCATCGTCTCGAGCTGGGCGACGGGGTTCACGATGTTCGGGCCCACGACACCGGCTGCCATGTCGGCTGTCGAGGCGATACCGCCCCACTTGGGTTTGCCGTTGTCGCCGTAGATGATCTTGCCGTCGGCGTCGCGGTCATAGACCGAAGCCGAGGCGGGGAACCAAAGGGCGCCCAGAATCGGGCCCGTGTGCGAACGGTTGACGTTGCCCTGGCCGTCGGTGTACTCGAACGACGCACGCTCGGAGACCTTCAGCCACTTCACGGGCTTGAAGTCCGTCGAGAGCTTGGCGCCCAGCGACTCGCTCCACGTATTGATGATCGTACCCTCCTTCTTGTCATAGGTTACCGAGAGGACCGACGACAGCCGCTCCGTGCCGCCGCTGAGCGAGATGCCGTAGTGCTGCGTCAGACCGGCGCGGAAGATCTCGTCGAGCCAGTTCGTGCGCGTGATGTTGGCGCCGGCATAGACGGCCGGATTGGCCAGGTTGGGCAGCGAGCCGTTCTCGGAGTTTTCGACGGCCTTGGCCCACACGTCGCAATACTGCTGCGCGTTGAGCATCGTCGGCAGGTTCATGGTCTTCTCGACGCCGATCGAGGCGTTGACATTCACGCGCAGCTTGCCCGACTCGGCCTGGCGCGTCGTGATGAGGATAACGCCCGACGAACCGACCGACGCACCGTAGATGGCGGCCGAGGCGGCATCCTTCAGCACGGTGACCGTCTCGATGTCCTCGACCATGTAGGGGGCGTTGGGCACGCCGTCGACCACGACCAGCACGCCGTCGCCCGACGTCGGATCGTCGTCGTTGCCCTTTGATCCGCGGCCGCGGATCGAGAACGATGCCTTGCGCATCGGGTCACCGCCGGCCTGCTGGATCGTCACGCCCGGCATGCGGCCCTGGAGCAGCGTCCCGAGGTCCGAGGCACGGCTGCGCGCCGCCTCGTCGACCTTGACCGTCTGCACGGCCATCGAGAGGTCCTCCTTGCGCTGCGAGCCGTAGCCGATGGCCACGACCTCGCCGATCATCATGGAATCCTCGGCCATCGTGATGTCGATCTGCGTGCGGTTCATCACGGCGACATCCTGCGTCTTGTAGCCGATGTAGGAGTATTCCAACACGGCGTCGCCCGGCACGGAGATCTCGTAACGGCCCTCCACGTCGGTCGTCACGCCGTTGGTCGTGCCCTGCTCGATGACCGACGCGCCGATGAGCGGATTCTGACCCGAGTCGACCAGACGGCCCGAAACCGTTACGCGGTCCTGCGCCCGGGCCGGAAGAGTGAGCATGCAGCACAGCAGGCCCATCAGAAGAGTCTGGAGGATTCTCCGTCTCTTCCCCGAAAAAGTCAAATTCATTTCCATAGAGTTAAGGTTAATAATTTAATGTATCAGGTTGTGAAGCGTTGTGTTTCCAGATTATTAAAATATTTAATTAATGTATCGGACGTGTAACACTTTTGCAACATTCGCACTTTTTGATATTCAAAATTATCCAACATAATCGTGCGAATGGGCGTATTTTGCGTATTTATATCCTCTATTTGCGCACAATTGCCCGGTAAAAAACCGGGGACGCGATCCCCGGTTAGCGTATGGAGGTCAATGTGCGAAGGGATGCGGCGCGTAACGGTAGCCGCAGGCCCCGTAGAGCAGCCTCAGGTGCTCCATGCGCCGCAGGAAATCGTCGTAGTTGCGGCGCCGGGGAGCCCACCCCACCTCGGCAACGGCCGCCAGCCGCGGCAGCAGCATGTACTGTGCCTGTGCGAAGTCGGGGATATACTCGGTCCAGAGGTTGGCCTGCACCCCGAGCACGCAGCGCTGCGCGAGGGAGTCGAGCCCCTCGTAGGGGTCCAGCTCATAGACTTTGGAGAGGGGCAGGCAGCCGCCCCAGGCCAGGGGTTCGTTCGCCACGTCGTCCGTCTGGTAGTAGTCGAGATAGCAGTGCGTCGTCGGGGCCATGACGACCGGATTGCCCTGCCGGGCCGCCCGGATGCCCCCTTCGGTGCCGCGCCACGACATGACGGCGGCCGTCGGCGAAACGCCGCCGTCGAGAATCTCGTCCCAGCCGATCAGGCGCCGGCCGTGCGCCTGCAGGAAGCGTTCGACGCGCTTCGTGGCGTAGCCCTGCAACTGCCGCGGCGCGGTCAGCCCCTCGGCGCGCATGCGCGCCCGGCAGTGCGGACACTGCTCCCACATTTTGGTCGGGCACTCGTCGCCGCCGATATGAATATAGGTAGAGGGGAAGAGCCCGATCACCTCGCCGAGCACCCCCTCGATGAAGTCGAACGTCGAATCGCGCCCGACACAGAAGACCCTGTCGTCGATGTCCCACGTCTGGCGCACCTCGTACCGTTCGCCCGTGCAGCCCAGCCACGGATAGGAGGCCAGTGCCGCCACGGCGTGGCCCGGGAACTCGATCTCGGGAATGACCGTGATGAAGCGCCGCGCGGCATAGTCGACCACCTCGCGCACCTCCTCCTGTGTATAGAAGCCGCCGTAGGGGCGCTCGTCGTAACGGCACGTCTCGTCGTACTCGCCGCCGGGGTCCTTGCCGATGAGCGTGCGCCGCCGCACCGATCCGACGCGCGTCAGTTCGGGGTAGCGGCGGATTTCGATGCGCCAGCCCTGATCGTCGGTCAGGTGCCAGTGAAAGACATTCATCTTGTGCAGCGCCAACAGATCGAGCGTGCGCTTGACCTCGTCGACCGTAAAGAAGTGGCGCGCCACGTCGAGCATCAGCCCGCGGTAGGCCATCGCGGGCCTATCCTCGATCTCCACCGCGGGCAGTTCGACCGTCCGCACGCCGCCGTCGAAGGCCTCCACGGGCAGCAGCTGCCGCAGCGTCTGCACGGCATAGAAGGCCCCTTCGGGAGCCCCGGCCCGAATATCCACCCGCTCCGGCGTCACCGTCAGACGGTAGGCATCGGGCGCCATCGAGGCATCCAGGAGGAAATTCACCGCATGCGGCTCACCGGCCTGCGGAAAACGGCATTCGAGTCCGCGCCCGAAAACCGGTTGCAGCACCTCGTCGAGCGCGTCGGCCACCCAGCGCATCCGCTCGTCGGAGGATTCGATACAAACAGGGGTCGAGGCCCCGAGGCGGAACACCCCCTCAACCGGGGTAACGCGCACCGGAACGGGAACCACGTCGATCGTCCCGTCCGAGGGGAGCGTCCGGCCGCATGCACACGAGGCTGCCAGCAGCCCCGCGGCCATCCAGATACGAACTCGCCGCATACGCCCTCCCCTATTCGCAGGCCGAAGCGCCCAGCAGTCCGACATGTTCGATGTGCGAGCAGCAGATATGCAGGCTCTCGACCGTCTTGGCGTAGGGGAACTCCCGGAGACGCTCGTACATCGCCTCGCGGAAGAAGCCGAAGGCGTGGGCGATGCTGCCGCCGAAGACGATCGCCTGCGGATCGTAGGCGTAGAGCGCCAGCATGACCAGCCGCCCGACATGTCCGCCGAACTCGCGCCAGAGCGCCAGCGCCCGCGGATCGCCCGCCACGGCCCGTTCGTAGGCCTGCTTGCCCGTCGTGCCGTGTCCGACGAAGAAGCGGCTGCTGCAATAGTATTCGTAGTCACGGTCCAGATAGGGGACACAGCCGATCTCGCCCGCTCCCGTGTTGTGGCCGCAATAGAGCCTGCCGTCGATCACCACGCCGGCGCCGACGCCCGTACCGAGGGCGATGCAGACGACGTCGCGGTAACCGTGCGCCTCGCCGAAGTGGCAGACGCCCAGCGCAAAGCAGTTGCAGTCGTTGTTCACCGAGACGGGCACACCGAAGCGCTTCTCGAAGCGCTCCTTGAGGTGCACCTCCCGCCACGAGGGGATGCCCACGACGTTGTAGACGATGCCGCGCGCGGCATCGACCACCGAGGGAACGCCGATGCCGATGCACTCGACCTCGGGCGTCATGAGTGCGCCGACGAGCGACGCGATATGTTCGAGGACCTCCTCTTCGGGGCGGTCCGACTTGCAGGGCTCGGAGAGCAACCGCACGATCCGGCCGTCGACAACCTGACCGACCCGCACGTTCGTTCCGCCCAAATCCACACCTATTCTCATCTTTCCACAGCTATTTCCGTAATTTTACCATCGCTGAACCGCGCATGATCGACCATGCGGCCGTCATCCTCGCGGATCCACGTTTCAAAGCCCCGCTCTCCCTCCGTCAGCACCAGCAGGCGCACGCCCGGACGCAGGTCGTTGTAGGTCGTATTGTCGCCCGAGTAGCGGCCGTAACCGAGGCAGATGCCCTTGTCGGCCACCAGGTAGTCGATGTCGTGGTCATGCCCGACGAACGTTCCCATGACGCTGCCCGTCTCGACCATCGCGGCGAACATACCCGTATTGAGTGCTCCGGGGCACTCGTCCTCGGCCGCCCGGCCGATGTGCGAAGCCTCGGGATTGCGCCACGCCGCAAGGTATTCGTGCAGCACGATGTGGAAGAAGGCCAGCGACGGCACCGTCCGCCCACCGTTTGCGGCCGTGCGGGCCGTGCAGCAGTCGCGCAGCCAGGCCACCTGCGCGGGCGTGAACCAGCCGTAGCCGTCAACCCCCTCGACGGTCGAGTAGTCGTGCGAGTCGAGGCAGTAGAGCACGAGGGCGGGCTGCTGCGAAGCGTGCCCGAGCACCTCCAGTTCACGGTCGGCCAGCTCGCCGGCCTCGTTGAGCGTATTGAGGCTGCCGCCGCACGAGGTCACCAGCTGCGCGATCTGCGCCCGCGTGAGGTCCTGCTCGGCGTCGTGGTTGCCCAGCACCACGCAGAAGGGCACGCGGCGCGCCGCCATCGTGTCGAGCAGGCGCCGCCACATCCCCTCGGCCGGAGCTCCCGTCACCACGTCGCCCGTAAAGACGACCAGGTCGGGCCGCTCGAGCGCCAGCACGCGGTCCAGCCGCGAGAAGGTCTTTTCGGCCTCGGCCAGCCGCCGGGGCGTCGACGCATCGAGGTGCGTGTCGGTAAACTGTGCAATCTTGAAAGTTCCCTCTTCGCCGAAGCGCAGCACCGGCTGCTGCGCCCGGATCAGGCCCAGCCCACCGAAAGCAAGGGCGCAGGCCGCAAGAATCCATCTTTTCATATCGGATATTCCGTTTTAGTTCAACTTCACACGTCCGCTCTGTGCGACATGCACCGTACTGCTCCGGCCGTCACCCCACGTCACCGTCAGGTCGAACGGCACGTTGGTCTCGACATGCACCTCGGGTGTCGCATCGGCCCCGCGGCGCGCGGCGGTCTTCAGCGTCACAACCCCCTCGGGACCGAACGGATAGCGCTCGATGCCGTGCGCCTCCGTCTTGGTGATGTGCCACTCGATGCGGTTCTCCGAATAGTCGGACTGGATGCCGAGGATATACTCGATGAAGACCGCAATGGGCGGCAGGCCCGTCCAGCCGACAAAGTCCCTGCGGGCCATGAAACCGGGCTCGATCCGCTCCGGGGCGTAGTATTCCCAGAAGGTCCCGGTCTTCTTCCACACCTCGAAGACCGCGGCGTAGTGGTTCTCGGCGATCTGCTGCGCCTCGGCACGGTAGCCGTTGCGCCAGAGGCCGTCGATGATCATGTAGTTCGTGCCGGGCCACACGCCGCCCTGCCAGTAGCGGCCCAGGGCGTTGTACTTGCGGTGATCGGCCGCCAGCGACGGCACGCGGTGCGGACGGTTGAACTCCGCCGTGTCGCTCAGGTGGGCGACCAGCCTGTCGAGCCGCTCGCGGTCGAGCACGTCGGTCTGCAACGCCCAGTAGGCGTAGACCCCCTTCGCCGTGCCGAGCGACCCGTCGGCCTGCCGGTCGAAGAGGAAGCCCTCCTCATCGTCCCACATGCAGTCGTTGATGTGGCGGCGCAGGAAGCGGTTCTCGTCCTCGACCTCCTCGATCTCCTGCCAGCGCTCGATGTAGAAGCCGATCTGGAGCAGCGACTCGTTGACGAGCATCTGCTGCAGGTTCGTGTCGAGCCACTCCATGTGGCCGTTCGAGTAGATGGGGTTGTACTCCTCCTTCACGCGCGGCATGTTGTCCATGCCCGTGCCCCAGCCGCTCGACCAGTAGGTGCCGTTGGGCCACGTGCGGTTGAGCTTCCACCACCGGGCATAGGCGCACAGCGCCGGGAAGACGCGGTGCAGGCGATCCAGGTCGCCGTACTGGCGGTAGTAGGCCAGCTCGACCCACGGCAGCAGGTCGGGGCCCGTCGACGTGGGGTCGTAGCGCTCGAAGCAGTCCGAGCCGTCGGCCCGGATCTCGCGGCAGATGAAGCCGTCGGGGTGCTGCTTGGCGTAGAAGTTGTCGAGCGTCCGCTGGAAGGGGAAGAAGCGGTAGCCGTAGCGGGCGAACATCATCATGAACGAAGCGTCCCAGATGAAGATGTTGCCGTTGTAGGCGATGTCGAGGTAGGGCGAGACGAAGCCCGACCCCTCGGCCGGCTGGCGGATGTTGCCCACGGCGATGCGCCAGGCGTGCCAGTACATCTCGACCTCCCGCTCGTGCCCCTCCCAGAAGGGGGCGGGCAGGATCCGGCGCGCCTCGTCGAACGAGCGCGGCTCGATCCGCTCCGGGGTGGCGTTGCGGAATTCGTTTTCGGCCACGAAGACCTCCTTGACGTAGGTGTTCTTGTAGGGCAGCTCGTAGGGGCCCGACATCAGCCCCTGGGCGGCGGCCGCGCCGACGGCACCGAGGGCCGCGAGCGTCATGACAATCCGGCGTACCATCTCCGTCAATGCTTTCGTTCGTCATAGAGCGCCCGGATGCGGCGGGCGATCTCCGTATTGAGGTAGACGCCGCAGAAGCGGTCGGCGCCGGGGCCGTAGGCGAAGACGGGAAGCATCGCCGGCGTATGGTCGTCCGTGACGTAGCAGCCCATGACGCGGCCCGTGCGCTCGTCGCCGTCGAGCAGCGTCAGGCCACCCGTCTCGTGGTCGGCCGTCACGATGACGAGCGTCTCGCCGTTCGAGTCGGCGAAGCGCAGCGCCTCGGCCACGGCCCGGTCGAAGCTCAACATCTCGATGATCGAGCCGGGCAGGCAGCGCGAGTGGCCCGCGTAGTCGATCTTGGCCCCCTCGACCATGAGGAAGAAGCCCTCGCCGCCGCGCTCGCGGAGCTTGGCGATCGCCTCGCGCGTGGCGTCGGCCAGCAGCGAGAGGTTCGCCTCCTCGGCCGCGTCGTCCATCCGCTCGTCGATGCAGATCACCTTGCCCCGGCGGTCGTTGATCTCGTCGATCGAGCGCACGAAGCGGTACTCCTCCGAGAGCTCCTTCACGAGGTCTACGCCGTCGCCGCGCTCGGTGAACTGGCGGATGCCGCTGCCGCAGAGCAGGTCGATCTTCGCATCGAGCAGACAGCGCGTCAGCTCGTCCGAATTGTCACGCTCGACCGAGTGGCCGTAGAAGGCCGTCGGCGTGGCATCCACGGCGTTGCCGAGCGTCAGCACGCCCACGGCGCACTGCTCGTCGTGGAAGAAGTCCGAAAGCGACGGATAGGGCTCGCCGTCGGCGCTCATGGCGATGTGGCGGTTGTTGTGGCGCTCGCCCGTGGCCAGGGCGCTGCCGCCCGCCGCCGAGTCGGTCGTGAAGGCGTCGAGCGCATTGTTGCGCTGCAGGCCGATGTGCTTCATCCGAAGCGTCGTCAGCCCCCGGTTGGCATAGGCGCCAGCCATGATCTGCGGAAGGCCCATGCCGTCGCCGATCAGGAAGATCACGTTGCGGATCGCCCCTTCGCCGCCATCGTTGCGGTAGGTCGGCGTGTAGATGTCGATCCCTTGCGAGAGCTGGAGCTTGTCGTTGCGGAAGCCGCCGAAGTCGCGCGTGGTCCTGTCCAGGCGCTTCGTGCCCGTCACGCCGGCCGCCGCGTCGCGGTGCTCGCCGATGCAGAAGTTCTTGTTGGCAAAGTCGTCGAAGAAGGCGGCACAGGTCTCGGGCCGGTCCGTATTGATGTAGTCGATGCCCAGGTCGTAGAAGGTGTAGTAGACGGTCGTGCCCTCGGGAGCGCCCCAGAAGCGCACGGGCTTCTCCCACGCATGGGCCCGGTCGATTACCTGCTTGACGCGTGCCAGCTCCGCGGGAATGATCGACCCCTTGCCGTTCCACTGCGAGAAGTCGCGGAAGTTGGCGCTCACGAGCGCGATGCGCTCGAGCTGCGCGGGGGTATAGTCCGCATCCCACGCCCCGTCGAAGCGGACGAAGGCGGGGTACCGGTCGAAATCGGCCGGTTCGGGCACGCGGCCCGTCACCGTGACGCGCACCGCCTCTGAATTCACCGCCGGGTCGAAGACCGCGGGCCAGCGCTGCAGCAGCGCGACGACGGCCCGCAAGGTCGGTTCGGTCTCGGACTTGAGTTCGACCATCAGCTGCAGCCGCTGGTCGGAATCCTTCCAGGCGCGGCCGCCGTTGCGGGCGAAGAGCGTCACGAGCGGCTCGACGTAGAGCTTCTCGAAAGTCATCTCGGGCACGAGGTCCTCGACGTCGTGTCCCACGACGAGCACGCCGTCACGAAGGAACACATCGGCCTCGATCGACGAGACCCGCTGCGCATAGGCCTGGTAGAAGGGCACCGTGCGCGTATAGTCGTTGTGCGAATGGATCAGCACGGGAGGCTGCGCGGCACCGACGCCGCACAGCAAAAGGAATGCAAGCAGCAGTCCGGTTTTCAGAATCCGTTTCATGGTATCTCTCGGTTAGTCGTTTGTTCTTGTGTTCTTGAATTACTCCGCATAGCGCAGCAGCGCCCGGACGGGGGCATGGTCGGAGACGTAACCGCCGCCGAGTGTATCGGGCAGGATCGTGCACTCGTCCGCCTCGAACCCTCCGCCGAAGAAGACGTAGTCGATCAGCGGCCGCTCCCCGACGGGAATCTGCCCAAAATCGGCGAAGCTCCACCCCGCGCCGTGACGCACCGCGGCGGCATCCCAGGCGCTGCGTAACGTGCCGTCTTCGAGCACGTGCGCGATGACCGTCGAGGAGGGATCGGCGTTGAAGTCGCCCGTGAGGATCACCGGACGGTCGCCACGCAGCGCCGCGATGCGGTCGAGCAGCAGCGTCACGCCCTCGCGGCGGGCCTGCTCGCCCATGTGGTCGAGGTGCGTATTCACGAAGAGCAGTTCGCGTCCGTTCGTTCCGTCACGCAGGATGACCCACGTCGCGATGCGCTCGCAGGCGGCATCCCACCCTTTCGAGCCGGCCACCTCGGGCATCTCGCTCAGCCAGAAGGTTCCCGAATCGAGCAGGTCGAAGCGCTCCGTACGGTAGAAGATCGCATTGAACTCGCCGGCAGCGGCGCCGTCCTCGCGTCCCACGCCCACGGAGGCATATCCGGGCAGCAGGGTCTGCAGGTCGTCGTACTGGTTCGAGAGCACCTCCTGCGTGCCGAGCAGGTCAACCTGCTGCGAGCGGATCAGCTCCCCGACCCGTTCGCGGCGGAAGCGCCAGTTGTTCTCCCCGTCCTCGGGGTTGTCATACCGCACGTTCATCGTCATGACGGTCAGCTCCTGCGGAGCCTTGCCGCAGGAGACGGCCCCGGCGAACATCAGTAAGAAGAAGAGTTTTTTCATATCGTTTCGGTTTTTCGCGTCGCCCGAGGACCGGTCCCTGCCGCTACCGCATCGCAGCGGAACACCACACACCAAAAATTCCTTCCGTCCACTTGCAGGGAAACGGCCTCGGGCATCGCATCGTTATTTCACAAAGAGATTTTCCGCGGGAATCGGCACGAACTCCGTCTCGCCGGGAGCCTTCCAGCCCCAGGAGAGTTCCTGACCTTCGTAATCCTCGAAGTAGAGCAGGCGGAAGGCGTGCAGCCCCTCGTCGAGGGCCACGCGGCCCGTCGCCGTGACAGCGGCATGCGACGTATCGTTGTCGACGACCTTCTGTCCGTCAATCAGCAGCACGCTGCCGTCGTCGCTGCGCGTCGAGAACTCCCAGACTCCCCGCTGCGGGATGCGCACATAGCCCTCGAAGATGTAGGCGAAGTGGTCCTCCTGCGGTGCCTCGGCGATCGACGGCTCGGCCATCACGCCGCGCGAGACGGGACGCGTCCGCTCGATATCGGCCACGCGCGCGAAGGTCCCTTCGTAATAGGTATAGGCCACGCCCGGCACGCTCGCGGCAGCGGCCGCTGCCGGCAGGAACTCCGCCTTCTCGGCCCGCAGCGTCAGCGTGCGGCTCGGGGCGGCGCCCTCCCTGAAGCCCCGGGCGCGGAGCGTCAGCGTGCGATCCACGCGGATTGGCGTCTCGTAGAGGGCCGAGAGCGAATCGGGCTCCGAGCCGTCGAGCGTATAGCGGATCTCGGCCCCGGGCGTCGTCGTCGCCAGTGCGACGTCGACCGGCTCGGTGAAGAGACTCAACGACTGCGTCGTGTAGGGAATCGAGACCGTCTCGCCGCGCGTAAGCGACGAGGGCTGCGCCGCAGCCGAGGTGCCGCGCGTAAGGTCCGCCTCGGGCAGCATCGTAAAGTGCAGCTCGCCGCCCGCCATGAGCTGTTCGTAGGTAATGAAGTTGGTATCGACCGCCTCGCCGTTGAGCGTCACGGCGCCGACATAGCGGTTGCGGCGCGGCGTGTCGGCCGTGACGGTGAGCGTGCGGCCGTTGGCCAGGCGCACGGTGGCCCGCTCGAAGAGCGGCGCCGTCAGGACAAACTCGTTCGAGCCGGGGCATACGGGATAGAAGCCCAGCGACGAGAAGACATACCAGGCCGACATCTGTCCGCAGTCCTCGTTGCCGATGATGCCCTCGGGCGTCGGGGCATACATCTCGTCGAGCAGGCGGCGCGTCAGCTCCTGCGTCTTCCACGGCATGCCGACATAACTATAGAGGTAGGCCATGTGGTGGCTCGGCTCATTGCCGTGTGCATACTGGCCCATGAGGCCCGTGATGTCGTCCAGGCCGACATCCTCGTGCGGGGATTCGAGCGTGAAGAGGCGGTCGAGCTCCCGGACGAAGGCCTCGCGGCTGCCGAAGAGCTGCTCGAGGCCGTTCACGTCGTGCGGCGCGAAGAAGCGGTACTGCCACGGCGTGGCCTCGGTGTAGTCGCGTCCGGCGACGAACTCCTCGAAGGGCGCCGACCAGCTGCCGTCGCGCTGCCGCCCGCGGAAGAAGCGGGTCGAGCCGTCGAAGACATTGACATAGTTGAGCGCCCGGCCGTAATACTCCGCGGCAATGTCGCTGCGGCCCAGCGTCTCGGCCATGCGGGCGATCGTCCAGTCGTCATAGGCGTATTCGAGGACACAGGAGACCGACTCGCGGAGGATATTCGAGGGGATGTATCCGTCGGCGACGTAATACTCCGACCCCTTGCGGTTGCAGTTCGACGAGCGCACCATGGCATCGAGCGCATGCTCCGCATCGAAGCCCCGGATTCCCTTCATCCAGGCGTCGGCAATGACCGATGCGGCATGATAGCCGATCATCGTGCGCGTCTCGCCCGACGAGAGGGGCCAGATCGGCAGCTCGCCCGTCACATCGTACATGTCGAGCATCGAGCGGACCATGTCGCCCACGAGCGTCGTGTCGACAAGCGTCTGCAGGGGGTTCCACGCCCGGAAAGTATCCCACAGCGAGAGGGTCGAATAGTAGGCCCGGCCGGCGGGCAGGCGGCCGATGGTGCCGTCGTTGCGGCGGTAGTCGCCGTTGACGTCGCTCATCAGGTTGGGCGTGAGTTTCGTATGGTACTGCGCCGTATAGAAGACCGTGCGCTCATCGCGCGTGCCGCCCTCGACGACAATGTCCGACAGGGCGTCGCGCCACAGCGCCTCGGCGCGGGCATGCACGGCATCGAAATCGAGTTCGGGAACCTCCGCGAGGCGGTTCTCACGGGCATTCTCCGCGCTGACGGCCGAGAGACCCACGGCCACGGTGAGCGTCCCGACCTCCGGAGCGAAGGAGAGGACGGCCTGCCGGTCGCCGAGCAGCTCGACATCGGTGAAGGGCTCCGAGAAGCGTGCCGAGAAGTAGACGTACTGGTCGGCCACCCAGCCCTGCGTGCGGCGCATGCCCTCGATCTCGTCGGCGGCCGTCTGCCGCAGTTCGCGCAGGTCGATCCGCTCGTCGGTGAGCGTGTGCATCAGGTCGATGACCACGCGCCGCGGCCCCTTGCCGCGGAACACGTAGCGGTGCACGCCCGTGCGGGGCGCCGCCGTCAGCTCGACCTCCAGCCCGTCGTCGGAGAGTTCGACGGCGTAGTAACCGCACGTGGCCCGCTCGCGGCCGTGCGAAAAGGCGTAGGGCACGGGGTGGAACTCCCCGTCACGCACCACGTCGTCGCGCAGCGTGGGATAGAAGAGGATATCTCCCAGATCGGCGCACCCCGTGCCGCTCAAATGCGTATGCGAGAAGCCGTCGATCGTCGTATCGTCGTAGTGGTAGCCGGCGCAGGCGTCCCAGTCGCCCGAGCGCGTGTCGGGGCTGAGCTGCACCATGCCGAAGGGGGTCGTGGCGCCGGGATAGGTGTGGCCGTGGAATCCGGTTCCGATGAAGGGATCGACGTAATCGATCGGATCCGAGGGCTGCATGCAGGCTGCACATGCGCATGCCGCCAGGGCCAGAGTCAAGGTTCGCATCATGGCTGTTCAGGTTCAGGTTTCGGGTATACAAATATACGAAAGAAGAGGTTGCCGACGATGGCGATTTGCGCTTTTGCCTCCTCAATTTGCGCACAGATTACCCCCTCCGGCACCTCCCGCAAGAGAAAAAAAGGAGGTATGACCGTGTCATTTTGACAAAAAAGGTTATCTTTATCCCGAAAAACGCTCATCGGCATGGCACGCATCATCCTCATGACCGACTTCTCCGAAGCCTACGCCCGCAGCCTGCTGCTGGGCATCGCCCGCTATGCGCACGACTCGGGACAGGCGTGGAGCCTCTGCCGGCTGCCCCTTGCGATCCGCGAAAAGTCGGGCATCGAGGCCGTCGTCGAGTGGGCGCGCCGCATGCGGGCCGAGGCCGTCATCGGACAGTTCTACAACACGGACAAGGTCGAGCTCTTCGCCCGCAACGGCATCATCGCCATCGCCCAGGACTTCAAGGCCCGCTTCTCGACGATCCCCAACATCACGGGCCCCCACTACCGGGCCGGGGAGATGGGCGCCGAATACTTCATCAAGAAGGGATTCCGCCACTTCGCCTTCTACGGCACGCGCGGCATCGTCTGGTCGGACGAACGCTGCCAGGGCTTCCGCGACACGGTCCGCCGGGCCAACGCCGGGTATACCTTCTCGGCGCTGCGCAACACGTCGCAGACCGATCTGTGGCTCTACGACCCGATCCAGCTGACCACCTGGCTGCAATCGCTGCCCAAGCCCGTGGCGATCATGGCCTGCGACGACAACCAGGCCTACCACATCACCGAGGCGTGCCTCCAGGCCGAAGGGGCCGGATTCCGCATCCCGGACGACATCGCCGTGCTGGGCGTCGACAACGACGAGACGATCTGCCGCCTCTCGGCGCCGAACCTCTCGTCGCTCAACCAGAACATCGAACAGGGCGGCTACGACGTCGCCCGCCTGATCGACCGCATCCTGCACGACCCGAAGGCCGAACGCGAGGACATCATGGTCTACCCCACGCACATCATCACGCGCCAGTCGACGGACATCTACGCCAACAACGACCCCCACATCGCCGAGGTGCTGAAGTACATCCACGAGAACATCAGCCAGAAGATCACGGTCGACGAACTCGTGGCCCTCGTGCCGCTCTCGCGCCGCCTGCTCGAATCGCGTTTCAAGAAGAGCATGGGCACGTCGATCTACGACTACATCATCCAGGTCCGCATCGAGAAGATGACACAGCTGCTGGGCGAGGGGTTGAGCGTCTCGGAGGCCGCCTCGGAGCTGGGATTCTCCGACATCAAGAACGTCTCGCGCACCTTCAAGCAGCTCAAGGGGATGACCCCTTCGGAGTACCGGCAGCAGGTCACGCTCGGCAAGTTCTGACGCCCCCGCCGTCGCCTATTTCCGCTTCTTGTCCGTCCGCGGCCTTGCTGCGCCGGCCCTGCCGCCGGTGCGTTCCCCCGCCGCCGCACGCCGCCGCACCGACCAGCCGAAATGGCCCAGCGCCTCGCCCAGGGCGTAGTATTCGCCGTGGGAGTAGACGATCGGGCAGGCCCGCTCCAGGCAGAACTTCCCCGTCTCCGGGTCGATATAGGCGGCATCGACCTGCACGTTGACCACCTCGGCCAGAAACATGTCGTGCGAGCCCAGCGGCAGCACCTGCCGCACGCGGCATTCGATATTGACCGGTGCCTCGTCGACCAGCGGCGCCGCCACCCGGCCCGCCGGCACTGGCGTCAGGCCCGCCTCGCGGAACTTGTCGTAATCGCGCCCCGAGCGGACGCCGCACCAGTCGGTCGCGCGCGCCAGCCGCCGGGTCGTCAGGTTGATGACAAACTCGCCCGTGCGGCGGATGATCCCGTAGGAGTGGCGCTCGGGGCGGATCGACACGTAACACATCGGCGGATCGGTGCACACCGTGCCGGTCCACGCCACGGTCAGCAGGTTGTACTCTTCGGGCGCCGCACCGCAGCTCACCAGCACCGCCGGCAGCGGATAGAGCACCGTGCCGGGTTTCCAGGTCTCTTTCATGATCGGTTCCGTTTTTCGGGCGCCGCAAGCCGCCGCGGCGCCGCCATGCGTACAAAGATACCGATTTTTCGGTTATCTTTGCGGTATGCTGACGGATTTCATACGCTACCTCGAGGCCGAACGGCGCTACTCGCCGCTCACGGTGCGCAACTACCGGCGCGACATCGAGGGTTTCCTCCGCTGGTTGGGATACGACGATCCCGACCGGGTCGACGTGAAGGAGATCATCACCACCGAACAGGTGCGCGACTGGATTCTCTACCGCACCGACACGGCCCGCCTGAACGCCGCGTCGATGAACCGCGAAGTCTCGTCGCTGCGCGCGCTCTTCCGCTGGCTGCTCCGCACGGGAGCCGTCGAGCACGACATCATGCGGCCGATCCGGTCGCTCAAGCGCCCGCAGCACCTCCCGGCCTTCATCCCCGAAAGCCGCATGAGCGGCATCGTCCGCGAATGCGAAACCGAGTCGGAGCAGTTCCTCACCGAGCGCGATACGCTCATCGTGCTGCTCTTCTACACCTGCGGCGTGCGCCTGGCGGAGCTCGCGGGCATCGACCGCGACGACTTCTCGGCCGACTGTACGTCGCTGCGCGTGCGGGGCAAGGGGGACAAGCAGCGGATCGTCCCCGTCCTGGCGTGCGTGCGCGAAAAGATTTTGCACTACCTCCGCCTGATTGAAAGGCAAAATATTTGCAATTCTACGGAAAAAGCACTATTTTTAACGTGGAAAGGGAGGCGCTGCTCCCACAGCTCGATCTACCGGATCGTGCGGCGGGAACTGCTCCAGAACGGCGTCCAGGGCAAGGCAAGCCCTCACGTGCTGCGCCACACCTTCGCCACGCACCTGATGAACGGAGGCGCCGATCTGCGCGAAATCCAGGAGCTTCTGGGGCACTCCTCGCTCAAGGCCACGCAGGTCTACACGCACAACAGCATCGCCCGCCTCCGGGAGACATACCGAAAAGCCCATCCCCGTGAAAAGGGAGGGAAGTGATAACTTTATAAAACGTAAAGCTATGAACGTACAGATTCAATCCGTCAAATTCGACGCCGACAAGCGGCTGATCGAATTCGTTGAAACCAAGATGGCAAAACTGGACCGTTTCGCAGACCGCTCGACGGGCGCAGAGGTCATCCTCAAACTCGATAAGGACCACGAAAAAGGAAACAAGATAGCCACGATCACCCTCCACATGCCGGGCGAGGACCTGGTGGCCTGCCACCAGTCGAAGGCCTTCGAGGAGTCGGTCGACGAGGCCATCGACGCCCTGAAGCGCCAGCTGGACAAGTTCAAGGGCAAATTTGACAACAAGTAACCCCTTCCGACACACGAAAAAGGACGGCCGTCTCCTGCGAGACGGCCGTCGTCGTATCGGCCCTGTATACCATGCATTCCCTCACCGGTGCCGACGGGCCGGTGCGGATTGTTGCACGCGGTCAATAGACCCACTCGAAGTCGTCGACACGCATCTCGTTCTGCGAGCTGCCCGTCAGGTAGTCGCCGCGCATGCTCGTGGCGCACGAGATGACGAGCGAGCAGACTGACGACGAGGGGTTGGCCGCCTCCTTGTCATACCACGACACCGGGATGACGTACTCGACCCAGTCGCCCGTGCTCTCGCTGATGATCTGCTGGCCGTAACCGAGGATCGCACCCTCGTCGACGGACGAGGTCTCGGCCGGATTCCACATGCCCTCCGGGGCCGTCATGCCTGAGCTGACGCCATGCTGAGCCGTCCAGTCGACCACCGCCACGAAGATGTACGAACGGTCCTGCTGATCCTTGTACGACGCACCGTCGGGATCGAAGGAACCGACCTTGTCGATCGTGCCGACGGTCGCCTTGCAGCGCACCTTCAGCGCCCGCGGACGTGCCGTCCACTCGTAGGGCTGGCCGAAGCAGGCCGTGCCGCTGAAGCCTTCGTAAACGAACTGACCCGTATACATGTTGCCCGGGGCAAAGATCGCACCCAGCACCAGACGGGGCATGAGCACGGCAGCACCCTCCTCCTCGTAGCAGAGCGGCGTGTAGATCTTGGGCTCACCCGACTCTTCGTACTGCTCGAGGAACATGTTGTTGCCGCTGTCCCAGAAGTTCTCGCCCTCGGCATTGGGATAGGTGATCGGATAGAAGGTCACGTTGTCGGTGGTCATCTGCTTCTTCGACCAGCCCGACATGTCACCGTTGGGAACCACGTCGCCATCGGCGGTCTTGAACTCCACGACAGCCAGGGCTTCACCCTCCTTGGCCACGCGCACCTCGTAGTCCGACGCGGCGAAGACGCCCGTACCCTCGGCGATGGTGTGGATCTCCAGCCCGGCCTCGTTCGTCGAGGCGCTCCAGACGGGAGCGAGGCGGTAGACGTCACCCTCGACAAGCTCCGCCTCCTGCCAGTCGGCGGCACCCTTCACGCGGTACTGTACCGCCGCGCCGTCGGGCAGGTGCTCGGCCGTCACCGTCGCCGTATTGGCCCACAGGTCGGCATCGTCGTTATAGGCGAGCGTCGGCTTGGCCGTCAGGTGGAAGGTGAGGGTCTTGGTCGTGACCTGCTCCTTCGTGTCGGTCACCGTGAGCGCGAACTTGTGGTCCGAATCCTCGTTGTAGATCAGGGCGATCATCGGCACGAGAGACGAGATGTCGAACGTCACGGAGCTCTGGCCCAGCACCTGGTCCCCGACGGGGAATCCGAGTCCCTGCAGCACCTCGGCCATCGAACCGGGATTCACCAGGTCGAGCGTCTCCGAAAGGCCGATAGCCCCGAGAATCTCGGGCGTCAGCGCCGGCGAGTCGATCTGCACCGTGAAACCGGCGATCTTGCCCTGCGCTACGACCGACACCTGCACGGACATCGTCTCCTGAATCTCCTGCACGGCGTCGATATCCCCGTCGACAAGCGTAATCACGGGAGCGGCCTTGGCGCTTTCGGTCAGGTGAAGCGTCAGCGTCTTGGTCACGCTCTGCCCGGCACGGTCGGTCACCGTCACGCCGAACTTGTGGTCCGAAGTCTGGTCATAGACCATGATAAGGGGCACGAAACGCGAAATGTCGATCGACAGCGCCGTCTGACCGAGCACTGCGTCCCCTACGGGCAGGCCCAGCGAGGCAAGGCCCTCGGCGACATCGGCCGATGCCGGATTGGCCAGGCTGAAACTCCTGGAGAGACCCACCATCGCCAGCATCTCGTCCGTCAGGAAGGGCGAGTCGATCGAGATCGTCAGCTCCTCGATCTTGCCCGGAGCCGCCACGTTGACCTGCACGGTCATGTCCTGCACCATCTCCTGGGGCTGGTCGATGCTCGCACCGGCGAGTTCGATCGTCGGCATGTCGGGGCGCTTGCCCCCTTCGTCATCCTTGCTGCAACCGGCAAAAAGGCCGGCCATCGCGGCGAACATTGCCGCCATCGTCAATATTTTTCTCATAGTCAACCTAATGAATGATACATGTCGTTTGTTTCGTGCAAAAATAGCGCCCCGGGGTGAGGTGGGCAAATAAATTCAACGAACAGCCGGAAAAGCAATCACAGACACCCGTTTTTTCATCACGAACCGGTTGACAGGCTCCATGCAATCCCCGCTTCGCGCCACCGGAAGAACCGGCGACGGGTCCTGCGGAGTCCCTCGCCGAAGGGACAGTCCGACACGGACAGGCGACGGATGCGGGGCGGGCAGGCGACGGGCACAAGGCGGACAAAAACACGCGACAAGCGGGCGACGTGCAGGGCACAAAAACAAAAAACGACCGCCGAAGCAGTCGTTTTCGAGTAGTGGATAGGGGATTCGAACCCCTATGTCATGCGTGAGAGGCATGTATCCTAACCCTTAGATGAATCCACCGTTTTGGTTTTTTCGTGGTGCAAAGATAACGCCTTCTTTCAAAACTCCAAAATTTTCGGGCAAAATATGCGATTTTTTTTTATTTTTCTTGTCCCGGGCCCCTTTTTGCCTATCTTTACGCCGAACCAATACCCACAACGACCATGAAACGACTCCCCGCCCTGCTCCCACTCGCCGCAGCCGCCCTTGCGGTCTCCTGCTCGTCCCGCCCGACCGCTCCCGACTTCGGCGAGCGCTCCGTCGACACGCTGCTGCGGCACGGCGCGGCCAGCTGCCGCGTGGAATACCGCTTCGCCACCATCCGCAATGCCGACGCCTCGGAAGCCCTGCGAACCATCGAACAGGCCAACATCGGCTACTTCTTTGAACTGGAGGAGTTCTCCGGGACCCCCACCGAAGCGGCCGACAGCGCCCTGCACGAGATCGCGCGGGAGTGCCTGCCCGATCTGCCCGAGCGGGCCGAAGCCCCGACCTACGAGATTGCGGTCGAGTCCCAGGGCACGGTTGTCGACACGCTCCTCACCTATGTCATCGTGCGGTCAAGCTACCTGGGCGGCGCACACGGCTCCTACGCCACGAACTACCACAACTACTCGCTGCGCGACGGCTACGAACTCTGCACGGCGGACCTCTTCACGCCGGAGCAGCTGCGTGAGATCGACCGCCGCATCCGCCTGAAACTGCTCGAGCAGTACGATGCGACGGACGACGAAGGGCTCGCCGCCGCGGGGCTCTTCCCCGACTACATCTCCGCCACGGAGAACTTCCTCGTGACGCCCTACGGCATCACCTTCCACTACAACCCCTACGAAATAGGCTGCTACGCCCTCGGGGCCGTCGAGGTGGAGTTCTCGACCGGCGAACTGAACGAGGTGCGCGCCCGCTGACAGCGAGCGCGCCGGCCCCACCCGGCCCATCCCGTCAGTCTCCCGCTGCCGCACCCGCCCGGCACGACATACATATAATAAAAAAGGCCCGAGTCATCACGACTTGGACCTTTCTTTTTTCGCCGGGGTACCACCCCCGCCGAAAAGAGGGTTAATCGGAGGTATTCGACCCGTCGGAACGAGCACCGCTCCCGAGTCTTAGCGACGGATCATCCGCCGCAACCTGCCGATTTCCTCAACCAACCTAAAACTACTAACCTAAATGAACCTTAAAACTTCACTGCAAAGATAAGGTCTCTTTCGGTATTATGCAAATATTTTATGAATATATTAAATATATTTAACAATTTGGTAACATTGGGCTCCCCGCACAGTCCGACACACACCCTGCCCAAACAGCCGCAATGCAGCTATAAATACAATGTGTATCAACATATTGCACCGGCATCGCAGGGCAATCCTCCGATGAGCGCCGCATCGGAAGAATCCACCGCCGATTTCTTACCGAAAGCGCTGCAAACAGGTAAAAAGGGAGACCGGGCGGCAGAAACGGGGCGACAGAAACGGGGCGACAGAAACGGGCGGCAGAAACGGGCGGCAGGACCGGGGCGGCAGAAACGGGGCGGCAGAAACGGGGCGGCAGAAACGGGGCGGCAGAAACGGGGCGGCAGGAAGCAGATGCCGGAGAACGGGCTGAAGGCTCCGGCAGCCGGAGGTTGGCATCGAAAAAAGCCGGACAAGAACACCGCAAAACCGAATACGGACAGGAAAAGCCCGAAACCGAACACAAAAATCCGAAAACAGAGACGGGAAGTCCGAAAACTGGCAGGGAAAGCCCGGAAACTGGCAGAGGAGCCGGATGCCGAAGAGACCGGCATTCCGAAAGCGAAGCGGATCGGGCAGGGACAAAACAAAAAAAAGGAAACTCGGAATCAAGACTGATCGTCCGTCATCCACAGTTTCCTCACCAACCTAAAACTACTAACCTAAATGAACCTTAAAACTTCACTGCAAAGATAAGCCGGAAAATCGAACCGTGCAAGTTTTTTATTAAAAAATTTCAGTAAATTTTGATATTTTTTTATTATACCACCTCCAACAGATCGCACACTCGTTGATTTTCAATAAATTACACAACAAACACTCCGCAGCGCGCCACGCGGGGCTTGCGCATTTCAGAGGGGAAGATCCGGCGAACTCCTCCGTCCTGTTCACGACCGGCGTGCAGGCCCGCACGGCAGCCCGCGGCGGTCCGTTGCAAAGTTCCGCCCGCGAAGTTCCGCCCGCGAAGGTTGGTCGATAACGACCAGCCGGAAACCACCAGTCCACAAGCGGCAGTCGGCGGCAGTCAATCCGTAACGGTCAGACGCAAAGGTCAGAAAAGCCCCTTCAGCAGCGGATAACCCATCCGGCGGCGCAGCTTGATCCGCCGGACGAGGTTGAGCGGACGCCGCTTCAGCCCGGCGCGTCCCCGGGCAAGGGAATCGTCGACGGCATCCAGCACACGGGCTGAGCAGCGGCCGTCGCGGTGCGGTTCGTGCCGCATCGTATAGGCGCGGATCTCGCGCATGAGCTCCTCGGGGCGCGCGAGGGCCCGTTCAAGGGCCGGGCCGACCTGCTCGGGCCGCTGGACGTCGATCAGGTAAGGCCCCGGGTGCGAATTGCGGAACGTCACGACGGGGCGGTCCAGAAACATGAACTCCAGAATGATCGACGAACTGTCGCACAGCAGCACGTCGGCGCGCCGCAGCGCCCCGAAGTCGAACGTCGTGCCGAGGAAGGTGGCGTTGTCGTGCTCCGCCGCGATTTGTGCGTAGCGGTCAAGCACCGCGCGGTCGTCGAGTTTCGGGTGGAACATGAAAATCCACTCCCAGTCGCGCTCCGCAACCAGATGCTCGATCTCGTCGGCCAGGTAGGGCGTCGAGGTGAGCGACCGCGTGAAAGTCGTCGAGTAGAGCACGACGGGCCGCGCGTTGTGCGGCGGCGTCTGCATCGCGGGCGAGAAGTAGTCGTCGGCCTTCGTCCAGCCCGTCTCGTAGACGCGGAAGTAGCCGTAGCGCCGCTCCTGCTCGCGGAACGGTCCCGTGCTCGAGGGGCCCTGCGTGCAGTAGATGTCGAACCAGCCCCGCACGGTGAAGTGGTCGTCGTGGCGGTCGTTGCGTTTGTTGATGGGATAGCCGTGGAAGAGCTGCACCTTCACCCCGGGAAAGAAGTCGGGAATGTGGTTTCCGGGAGCGAAGACCGCTATCGGGTCGTACTCCATGACCTCGGCGATCGTGGCAAGGCGCCGCTCGCCCTCCGCGAGCTGGTCGGGGCACCCCTCCTCGATAAACCACGCCACGTCGTCGCCGCGGCGGCGGATTTCGCGTTGCAGGGGCCGCATAATCGGATAGGCATACGGCAGCGAGACGAACATCAGGTACTTTTTCATCGCTTCGGCTGTTTTTATCGGGACAAACGGCGTTCGAGGCTCTTGCGCCAGCGCAGGAGCGTGACAATCAGCACGACGAGCGGCCGCAGCGCATGCCACCGGTCGAGATCGAGCAGCGCAAGCCGCGCGGCCGAGTAGTGGCGGCGCACCTCCCGCCGGTAGCGGGCGACATCGCGCCGCAGGTTGCGGGCCAGGTCGCTGTCGCCGGCCCACGGATTGCGGCTCTTGCAGAAGTAGGTCAGGTAGACGCGCAGCGTGCTGAGCGTGGCGAGGTAGTCGGCACGGCCCGCCAGTTCGGCATCGCGGCGCCGCAGCTCGGCCGAGACCGTCTCGCAGTAGAGGCGGCAGTAGTCGAAGTCGAGGCGGCTGTGGTTCGACGACCCGGCGCGCTGCACGTAGCCGTAGCCCACGTAGTCGATGAAGCGCACACGGGGGTTGCGGCTGAAGAGCTGGATATTCACCGCCGAGTCCTGCCACAGCCGCAGCGGGTAGTGGCGGATCGTCCCGTCGAAGAGACTCCGCCGGTAGAGCTTGCCCCAGAGGCCGCCCCACACCTCGTTGCAGAGCAGCGCCTCGAGAAACTCCAGCCCGGACATCTCGCCCGTGCGGCCCGAGCGGACGGGGGCTTCATAGGAGGAGCTGATGCGCTTGTAGTCGCAGCAGACGACATCGCACGCCGAGCGCTCGATCTCGTCGACGAGCCGCTGCAGCATCTCCGGCTCGAAGAGGTCGTCGCCGTCGAGGAAGGTGATGTAGCGTCCGCGGGCCCGTTCGAGCGCCGTCTCGCGGGCGCGGGCCACGCCGCCGTTCTCCTTGTGCACGACGACGATGCGCGGATCGCGTTCGGCATGGCGGCAGGCGACGGCACGGGTACCGTCCTTCGAGCCGTCGTCCACGACGATCGCCTCGAAATCGGTGAAGGTCTGCCGCTCGACCGACTCCAGCGTGGCGTCGAGGTACTGCTCGAGGTTATAGACCGGGATGATGATCGAGACCGCCGGCTGCGGTGGCTGCATGTGGGGTGTATCCATCGGCTGATCGTTCATTTCATTTCAATTCAATACGTGGTTGCGCACTGCCTCGGCGATGCGCTCGCCGTCGAGTGCCGCGGAGATGATGCCGCCGGCATAACCGGCCCCCTCACCCGCCGGGAAGAGACCCCCGACGTCGGGGTGCATGAGCGACAGCGGATCGCGCGGGATGCGCACGGGGGTCGACGTGCGCGACTCGACCCCCACGACGACGGCCTCGGGGGTCACGAAGCCCCGCATGCGGCGCCCGAAAGTCCCGAGCCCGGCGCGGAGTCCCTGCGCGATGAAGCGGGGCATCCAGCTGTCGAGCCGCGAGGGGGTGATGCCGGGGATGTACGACGTGCGGGGCAGCGACGTCGAGGCGCGCCCGGCCACGAAGTCCGAGACGCGCTGCGCCGGGGCGATCTGGTGCTCGCCGCCCATGCGGCGGGCCAGCTCCTCGAACTCCTGCTGGAACTTCAGCCCCGCCAGCACGCCCCATTGGGGTTCGAGGTGGGCGAAGTCCTCCAGGCGCACCTCCATGACGAGCCCCGAATTGGCGAAGGGCGAGGTGCGGCCGCTGGGCGACATGCCGTTGACGACCGACTGCGCGGCGTCGGTCATGGCCGGGACGATGAAGCCGCCCGGGCACATGCAGAAGGAGTAGACGCCCCGGCCGCCCTCCTGGCTCACGAGCGAATAGGAGGCTGCGGGGAGGTATTCGCCCCGCTCGGGGCAGTGGTACTGGATCGAGTCGATGAGCGCCTGCGGATGCTCGATGCGCACGCCCATGGCGAAGGGCTTGGCCTCGAGACGCACGCCGCGGCGGTGCAACAGTTCGTAGATGTCGCGCGCCGAGTGGCCCGTCGCCAGCACCACGGCGGCCCCTTCGATCCGTTCGTCGCCGCAGCAGACGCCCCGGATACGCCCCTCGTGCAGCAGCAGGTCGGTCACGCGCCGCCCGAAGAGGAACTCACCCCCGGCGTCGAGGATCGTCTGCCGGATACGCTGCATGATGCGCGGCAACTTGTCGGTGCCGATGTGGGGATGGGCCTCGTAGAGGATTTCGGGCGATGCGCCGTGAAAGACCAGCGTTTGCAGCGCCTTGTTGTAGTCGCCGCGCTTCTTGCTGCGCGTGAAGAGCTTGCCGTCGGAGAAGGTCCCGGCTCCGCCCTCGCCGAAGGCGTAGTTGGAATCGGGGTCGACCGCGCCGTTGCGGTTGATCTGCGCGATGTCGCGCTTGCGGGCCGAGACGTCGCGCCCCCGCTCCATAATGACGGGTTTCAGCCCCAGCTCGATGAGCCGCAGGGCGGCAAAGAGCCCCGCGGGCCCCGATCCGACAATGATGACCTCGGTGCGGCCCCCGACCTGGGGATAGTCGAAATGCACGGGGGCGGGCTGCGGCTCGCGGTCGATGTAGAGCTCGAGCGTGAGGTTCACCTTGACCTGCCGCTGCCGGGCGTCGATCGAGCGTTTGACCACCCGGGCCAGCGCCACGTCGGCACGCGCCACACCGGCCTGACGCGCCGCCAGCGAGGTGTAGGTTTCGGCTTCGGCAGCCTGACGGGGAGTGAGCACAAGAGTTACCAGACGGGGCATGGTTGCACGATATTATGCGCAAAAATAGCGAAAAAAGCCTTACCGCGACCCAACTCGGGTTGTGTTTTACGTTTTTTTGTCTACCTTTGTGACAGTTAATGCGGATATGGTGTAATTGGTAGCCACGTCAGACTTAGGATCTGATGCCTTACGGCGTGGGGGTTCGAGTCCCTTTATCCGCACAAGGGAGCCTTTTCCGGGGCTCCTTTTTTATTTGCCGGGACTCCTTATTATATGTACGGTTCCGGCGGCCGGGAAGCCGCAGCCGCCCCGTCGCCCCCCCCGTCGCCCTCCGCGGCGGAATCCTGCAAGAAAAGGCTCCGCCACGTCGCCGAAGACGGGAAAGGCCTCCGTCGCGAAGGGCGTATCCGCACAGCAGGGACGCGCCATGCGGTCGGAAAAACCGATCCGGATTTTGAAGAGTCGCCGATTTCTTGTAATTTTCGTAAAATTTCACGGACTTAACTGCAAACCAACATGAGAAAGGATTTCGGAGCGAAAAGCTGGCTCTTCCCGATGCCGGTGCTGATCGTGGCTGCCTACGACGAGGAGGGGGTGCCCAACGTCATGAATGCCGCGTGGGGCGGGATGTTCACCGACGAGACGATCGGTCTCTGCCTCTCCGCCGGGCACAAAACCACGAAAGACATCCTCGCGACGCGGGCCTTCACCGTCAGCATGGCCACCGCCGACCAGGTCACGGCCTGCGACTACGCGGGGCTCGTATCGGGCAACAAGATTCCCGACAAGTTCGCCCGGGCGGGATTCCACGCCACGCGCTCGGCGCACGTCAACGCCCCGCTGATCGACGAGCTGCCGATGGCGCTCGAGTGCGAGCTGCTCTCCTACGACCCCGCGAGCTGCCACCTGGTCGGCCGCATCGTCAACATCTCGGCCGACGAGCGCATCCTCACCGACGGAGAGATCGACCGGCACCGGCTGCGTCCGATCACCTACGACCCGATCCGCCTCGAATACGTCGAACTGGGCGACACGGCCGGCAAGGCCTTCTCCTGCGGCAAGGCGCTGAAGTAACCCGCGCGCAAACCGGTGCAGCCGGGAAAGACGGAGGGGGGGGGGCTGGAGAGCGGAAGGCCAAAAACAGCGCATGCGTCCCTTTCCCGGTCTTCGCCCGCGGTCCGTGTAAGCCGGTTTACCGCGTTACGTGCGGACCGCCGTTTCACACGCGAAACGGAGCGGCCCGACAGAGAGTCCATGATACAAACTGCCATGAAACATTATTTGGAAAGTGCGGCCGATGTGGAGCGCCGCTGTCTGGAGCTGGGCTTCCTGCCCTTCTTCCGGTGCGGCATCCCCGGCTTTTCGATCGAGGAGATGATCTCCCCGGAATACTGGTTCACCGACGAGGAGGGGGCCTGGGAGTGGAAAGGGCCCGTCATCCGCGAGGGACACTGCGCCTACGGCAAGTTCTTCAACCGCAAGGCGGGCTTCGTCAGCCGCGCGTGGCTCGCGGACTGGGCCAACTACCGGCGCTCGCGGCCGCTGGCGTCGGACGAGGATACGGCGGCGCTCGACGACGTGGTCATGCAGACCATTCAGGTCGAGGGGACGGCCACCATCCAGGAGCTGCGCCGCATGCTCGGCTTCGCCAGGGGGCGCGGACGGCGCACGGGCAGCGAGCTCGCCGACGAAGTCCCGGAGGATGAAAAGATCTCGCTCGACCCGGTGCTGACGCGCCTGCAGATGGAGATGCGGCTCGTCATCGCCGACTTCGAGTACAACCTCGACCGTCACGGCAATCCCTACGGCTGGGGCGTGGCCCGCTACACGGCGCCCGAGACGCTCTACGGGCCGCTGATCGCCGACTGCACGCCCGCGGAGTCGTTCATCCGCATCCGCGACCACTTCCGCACGCTCTTTCCCGAAGCTTCGGACCGACAGCTGCTGAAACTCATCGGCTGACCGCCGCACGCCACTGCAAGACGCGCGCCGCCGCGGCCCGAAGAGGCGCCCGGGAAGGCCATCCGGGAAAGCCACCCGCGAAGACCGTCCGCAGAGACCGTCCGCGGAGACCATCGCAGAGCCGTCCGCAGAGACCGCCGCAGAGACCGCCGCAGAGACCGCCGCAGAGACCGTCCGCGACATCAGCACCACCCGCTCCCCGGAACCAGAAGGCGCTCGCCCGGAAAAGTGAGGGGCTCGGAAAGCGCCTCATCCGGAAGGAGAAGAGCCCAGGGAAGCGCACGGCCGCCTGCCGGATGCGGCCGCGCAACGGCTTTCGGCATTTTCCCGCGCGCAAAGTTTCCGGATCCGAGGAAACTTCGTATATTTGCAGGCTGGAAACGAAGCGAAAGACAAAAACAAAAATATTTTGACTATGGCAAAGGAACTCAAAGACCTGACGAAGTCGGAGGAGAACTACTCGCAGTGGTACAACGACCTCGTGGTAAAGGCGGGCCTGGCCGAGAACTCGGCCGTCCGCGGATGTATGGTCATCAAACCCTACGGCTACGCCATCTGGGAGAAGATGCACGACGCGCTGGACAAGATGTTCAAGGAGACCGGGCACCAGAACGCCTACTTCCCGCTGTTCATCCCCAAATCGTTCTTCTCGAAGGAGGCCCACCACGTCGAGGGCTTTGCCAAGGAGTGCGCCGTGGTGACGCACTACCGTCTGAAGAACGACCCCGAGGGTAAGGGCGTCGTCGTGGACCCCGACGCCAAGCTCGAGGAGGAGCTCATCGTGCGCCCGACGTCGGAGACGATCATCTGGAACACCTACAAGAACTGGATCCAGTCCTACCGCGACCTGCCGATCCTCTGCAACCAGTGGGCCAATGTCGTGCGCTGGGAGATGCGCACGCGCCTGTTCCTGCGCACGGCCGAATTCCTCTGGCAGGAGGGGCACACGGCCCACGCCACACGCGAGGAGGCCATCGCCGAGGCCACGAAGATGATCCACGTCTACGAACGCTTCGCCCGCGAGTGGATGTCGCTGCCGGTCATCGTCGGACACAAGTCCCCGAACGAGCGCTTCGCCGGAGCCGAGGACACGCTCACGATCGAGGCGATGATGCAGGACGGCAAGGCCCTGCAGAGCGGCACATCGCACTTCCTCGGGCAGAACTTCGCCAAGGCCTTCGACGTGCAGTATGTCAACAAGGAGGGCAAGCTGGAGTATGTCTGGGCTACGTCGTGGGGCGTTTCGACGCGTCTGATGGGTGCCCTCATCATGGCCCACTCGGACAACAACGGACTGGTCCTGCCGCCGAAGCTGGCGCCGATCCAGGTCGTCATGGTCCCCATCTACAAGACCGCCGAGCAGCTGGCAGCCATCTGCGAGCGCTTCGACGCCATCGCCGCCGAGCTGCGCGAGCGCGGCATCAGCGTCAAGATCGACGACCGCGACAACGTCCGTCCGGGCTTCAAGTTCTCGGAATACGAGCTCAAGGGCGTGCCGGTGCGGCTGGCCATGGGCGGCCGCGACATGGAGAACGGCACAATCGAGCTGGTGCGCCGCGACACGCTCGAGAAGGAGACCGTCCCGCAGCAGGGGTTGGTCGAACTCATCGAGAAGCTCCTGGGCGAGATTCAGGAAAACATCTACCGCAAGGCGCTCACGTTCCGCGACTCGATGATTACGAAGGTCGACACGTGGGAGGAGTTCAAGCGTGTGCTCGACGAGAAGGGCGGCTTCATCTCGGCCCACTGGGACGGCACGGTCGAGACCGAGGTGGCCATCAAGGATGCCACGAAGGCCACGATCCGCTGCATCCCACTCGACGTCGTCGTCGAGGAGGGCACCTGCATCTACTCGGGCAAGCCGTCGCACCGCCGCGTGCTCTTCGCCCGCAGCTACTGATCCCCGCCGCCGCGCGGACAAACAACAGAGTTCCCGGGCGGCCGTCCGGGAACTTTTTTCATCGGAGGCCCTCCGCAGTCCCGCCCCGCATACGGGCGCGGAAGGCGGCCGCCAATCGGCAACATAAAAAACAATCCCGCATGACAGTCGACACATCCACACGCGAAAAGGAGATTTACCGCGTCACCCTCGTCGGGTTCGTCGTCAATCTCATCCTCTCGGCGGCCAAACTCGCCGCCGGCATTCTCGGCCGAAGCGGCGCCATGGTCGCCGACGCCATCCACTCCTTCTCGGACATGGCGACCGACATCGTCGTGATCGTCTTCGCCCGCATCTCGTCCAAACCCAAGGACGACGGGCACGACTACGGCCACGGCAAGTACGAGACCCTCGCCACGATCATCATCAGCCTCGCCCTCGCGGCAGTCGGCATCGGCATCCTCTCATCGAGCATCGGCTCCATCCGCACGATCCTCGAGGGCGGCACGCTGCCCCGTCCGGGTGCCGTCGCCCTCGTGGCGGCCGTCGTCTCGATCGTCGCCAAGGAGATTCTCTACCGCTACACGGTGCGCGTCGGCCGCCGGATCGACAGTCCGAGCGTCATAGCCAACGCCTGGCACCACCGCAGCGACGCCCTCTCGTCGCTGGGCACCCTCGCCGGCATCGGCTGCGCCTACTTCCTCGGCGAGAAGTGGCGCATCGCCGACCCGATCGCGGCGCTGCTCGTTGCGGTCTTCATCTTCAAGATCGCACTGGACCTGATCCGCACGGGGCTGGGCGAGCTGCTCGAAAAGTCGCTGCCCGCGGATGTCGAGCAGGAGATCCTCTCGATCGTCACGGCCAACCCCGAGATCCGCTCGCCGCACAACCTGCGCACGCGCCGCATCGGCGCCTCGATCGCCATCGAGGTGCACGTGCGCGTCGACGGCGCGATGAGCGTTGCCCACTCGCATGCACTGACCGTCGACATCGAACACCGCCTGCGGGCGCGCTTCGGGGCGGGCACGATGATTGCCATCCACGTCGAACCGTTCAAATAGCCGGCCGGCGTACCCTGCCGGGGGGGGGCCGGCACCCGGCAGCAGCTCCGCACACCGGCACCCCCGCTCGACGCCCCCCCCCGCGCGACGGCCGCCCCGCACATGGCACGGAGTTTGGGTCTCCACGGCTCGGGAGGAGTCTTCCGCCGGAGGCGGCAATCGGACGAAAAGCGGAAAAAATTTGGATTTTCGGAGAAAAACACCTATCTTGCGACACAAAATATTTGCAGGACTCCGGTGTCGGAGCGTGCGAAAGCACACAAGGACAAAACGATAAACACTAAAAAAGATTGCCTATCGGAAGAAAATTCTACTCTTAGTAACTAACATTGGGGAGAACAGAGTATGAACGTACAGGTAACGAGCGACCAGACATTGCTCAAGAACTACCTTTCAGGCGACCGGAGTGCCATATCTCAGCTCATCGAACGTCACAGCCGCCGTGTCCGCGACTACATCCACATGATGGTCAAGGATCGCGACGTGGCCGACGACATCTTTCAGGAGACCTTCATCAAGGTCGTCCGCGTGATCGACGAGGGCCGTTACACCGACAACGGCAAATTCCTCTCATGGATTCTGCGCATCGCCCACAACCAGGTGATCGACCACTTCCGCGCCCAACGCCAGAACAAGGCCGTCACCGAGTCGGAAGCCGGATACGACGTGCTGGGCACGCTCCGCTTCGCCGAGCGCACGGTCGAGGACGAGATGGTCGGCGCCCAGATCGAACGCGACATCCGGGCGCTGGTCAAGCAGCTTCCGGACGAGCAGCGCGAGGTGGTCATGATGCGCTATTTCTCGGGCTTGAGCTTCAAGGAGATCGCCGAGCAGACCGACGTGAGCATCAACACGGCCCTCGGCCGCATGCGCTACGCGCTGATCAACCTGCGCAAGATGATCAAGGAAAAAAATATGGTTTTGTGCTGACCGATGCACAATATTCGCCGGCAGCGACCGTTTTATAGGTGAACAACCAATCGGGACACTGCCTATGGAGGAGATCGACAAAAACGAGTTTTCAAACGACGGCATCTCCGATGACGAAGATCTGATTATGCGGGAGGTGATTCAAGGTGATGCGGATCTGTTCTATCTTCATCACTATCTCACGGAGGTCTTCCGAAAAGGGGATAATTTTTAAGGGTTAATTTTTGATGGGGAAGGGAGCCTTTCGGGGCTCCCTTCATTTTTTGCGGGCAGCAAGCACGGCAGAGCGCCCGTACCCACAACAAGCACCCCTTTCCGGCAAACCGACGGCGCGGTTCGGTTGACTGACCCACGCTATCCCAGCAGGCCGGGCATCCGGCCGAAGGCGGCCCGGCATTCGTCCGCTCCTCCGCTTTCGGGCCGGCCGACACCCGTATCGGCATCCGACTGCCCTCCCCGGCTGCCGGACAAACAGACACGCGCCCCGGGTTTTCGGCAGACCGGGACACCCCCCCTTCCTGATTCGCCAACAACCCGCACGGCCGCGGGCGAGCCTCCGACCCCGGCAGGTCCGACAGACCGGGACACCGCCGCCCCACCCTGATTTGCCAACAACCCGTCCCGGCCGCGGGCGTACCCCTTCCGGCCCCGACAGAGCAAACATGCTGCCGTGCCTCCCTGATTTGCCAGCGCCCCGCCACGACCATGGCCATGACCGCGAGCGCGGCTTACACCCGCCGACGGACGCGAATCGGGACTGCGGTATCGGGTGCCGGACATGCAAGAAATCCGCTGCCCCGACCCCCGCACGCAGGCCGGGGCCGTCCCAAAAAGAGTAAAAACCGTGCATACATATTTGTATTTGTTTGCCATTCAAATTCTTAAGGCCCTCACCCGTTTCGGACCGCAGGCGTAAGCCGTTAAGTTTCAAGTTTATGTTTTTGTTAATTGTCGATTATGTATCATAAATGATATTCATAATCTGACAATTTCTGACCAATTTTGCCACGCAAAAAAAGCACCCTTACGGAAAGAGCAATATCTTTTCGTATCTTTGTGCGCACTTTTGCGTACACGACAAGTTCGGAACAACTTAAAGACGGTTTAAGATATGACAAAAAGAGTTATTCTGTCGCTCGCAATCGCCCTCTGCGCCTGGACGACAGCATCGGCCCAGCAGGTTGCCGTGAAGTCCAACCTGTTCTACTGGATGACCACGACGATCAACGCCGGCGCCGAGGTCGCCCTGAGCAAACACTCGACCCTCGGCGCGACGTTCAACCTCAACCCGTGGACCATCGGCGCCGACAACAAGATCCAGCACTGGTTCGTCCGCCCCGAATACCGTTACTGGGTCACCGAAAAATACACGCGCCTGTTCTTCGGCGTGCACCTGATGGGCGGCGGCTTCGAGGTGGGCGGCTTCCGCATCCCGATCATCGGCGACCGCTTCCTGACGCGCCTCAAGACCAACTACTTCACCGGATCGTTCGTGGCCGGCGGCGTGAGCATCGGCTACCAGTTCTACCTCAGCCCCCACTGGAACCTCGAAATCTCGGGCGGCGCGGGCCTGGCACGCATCAAGTACCACTGGGAGCCGACCAACCCCGCCCTGCGCAAAAAGAGCTACACGAACGCCGTGCGCTACCTGCCCGTTCCCACCGAGATCGGCTTCTCGTTCGTCTATCTGTTCAACTCCAAGAAATAACGCGACATGAAAAAATATCTTCTCATCCTCGTTCTTCTTCTCGGCGCGACGTCGCTCCGCGCACAGTTTGTCGGTGACCTCGCCGTCACGCGCAAGGTGCTGAGCCGGGAGGGCAACACGCTCCATCTGGTACTCGACGTCCAGGTTTCGGCCAACGCCGTCACGCGGTCGCAGAGCTGGACGATCATCCCCGAGCTGAGTACCCCGGACCGGCAGTCGATGAAACTCTTTCCCCACATTCTGGTCAACGGCCGCTACCAGCAGCACATGATGGAGCGCCGGCAGGTCCTCAACGGACGCCACCTGATCGAGCGTCAGCCCTACGTCGTCATCAACGTCGACGGCAAGACGGCTCCGCAGTCGGTCCGCTACGAGATGCGCATCCCCTACGAGGCCTGGATGGACAACGCCACGCTCGTCCTGCGGCAGATACTGACCAATCCGGGCCGCCGGAGCCGCGTCTTCACGGTCGACGTCAACGGCGCGGTGGACACGAATACGGTGAGCGGCAACTAAACCGGAGGGAGCGATGAACAGGCCATACCATATTGCGGGAGGCTGCGTCCTCCTGGCCGCCGTCCTGCTGCTGGCGGGATGCGGCAACCTGCGCAAACTCGAGGAGAGCGACCCCAAGACGCCCCTCAACCTGCCGCGCCACGCCTCGCAGGACATCGAAGCGGCAAAGAACGCCCAGCGGCGCCAGATCGAGCCGACCAAGGAGATCCACTACACGAACATCGACGGCACGACGCGCGTCTTCATCCCCACCGAGAACGTCATCATCGACACGACGACCAACGAACAGATGTGGGCGTTGAACATCGACGCCGTGGAGATTCTGGCCCGCAGCAGCCGCAACCTCGTGGAGCGCAACGGCAAGATCAACGTCGAATTCATCGTCTCGGTGCCCGACACGCTGCTGGCCCGCGACTGGCAGCTGGTGCTCAATCCCTGGATCCGCGAGGGCCAGCACGGCGAGGCCCATCCGCTCGATCCGCTCGTCTACCGGGGCGACCGCTACGGCCGCATGCAGGAGCGTGAATACGACCGCTACGGCAAGGCGCACGAAGGACTGGTGCAGGATTTGCGCCGCTACGTGCGCTCGACCGACAACCGCGTTGCCCGGCGCGTGACCTACGTTCCCGATCCGGACAACAAGTTCGACCACCTGCGCGACTACCTGACGCCGCGCTACCGCTTCGATTCGGTCAACGTCCTGCCGGGCGGCGAAGTCTACACGCGCGTCGACGGACACTACCCCGCCGAAGGGGGCCGCGCCCGCGAAGACTACCTCCAGTCGCTGGCCGAGCAGCCGCAGAAAGTCGCCACGCAGGTGCGCGGCGCCGATGCCGAGCAGGTGCGCCGCATGGCCTCCCAGCGCGTCGACTGGACCAACCGCAGACAGGCGAAGGTCTACGACATGCTCCGCGAGACGGACACCTGCGTCATCAACGAGAACCTCACCCAGTCGCGCTACTACGTGGCGCCGAACACCGCCGGGGATGTCTTCGCCACGGCCGAGGAGCGTGAGCTCGCCCGGCAGGAGGGCGACAAGGGGAGCGTCGTCTACAAGCGGATCGTCCGCCACCCGGTCTTCCCCAACGCGCGGCTCGACACCGTCATTCAGCGTCCCGACCACCGCATCGACTTCTACTACTCGCAGCAGGTCGAGGCCAACGAGAACACGGACAAGCTCTACCTTTACCTCTCGGGCGGCGTCGAGAACCGCCGCGGCAGGCACTACGAGATGCGGCACTCCGACACGCTGAACTTCAGCGTCAAGTCGATGATCTCGTTCCTCGACGAGCGGACCCGCTATATGCACCGCATCGTGCTGCGCGACGCCGAGGCCAACGCCCGCTTCTACTTCACCTTCCCGTCGGGCCGCGCGAAGCTCGACACGACGGCCGAGAACCGGGCCCAGGTGCGCGCCGTGCGCAACCTGACACGCGACCTGATGCTCGACCCGATCTACATCATCGACAGCATCTCGCTGCGTGCGACCTCCTCGCCCGAAGGCTCGTGGCGGATCAACGACCGCCTGGCCCGCGAGCGCGCCGAAGCGCTGCGCAGCGTGCTGGTCGAGGAGTTCCGCCCGCTCTACGACTCACTGCGCAACGAATCGGTCAAGGCCTACGTCACGCTCGACGAGGAGGGCAAGCAGGTGGTCGTCGAAGGCGAGGAGGAGGAGAAGCTCCCAGACCTGCCGAACCTGCTGCGCTCGGAGTGGCTGGCCGAAGACTGGGACGAACTGGCCCGGCTGGTACGCGCCGACACCGCGATGACGGACAAGGAGGAGGTGCTGGCGATGATCGCCGACCGCGAAACGGCACCCGACGCCCGCGAATACCGCATCCGGCTCAAATACCCGAAGGCCTATGCCCACATGCGCCGGAACATCTACCCGCAGATGCGCGCCGTCGATTTCCGCTTCAACCTGCACCGCCGCGGGCAGAAGCAGGATACGGTCTACACGACCGAAGTCGACCAGCGCTACATGGATGCCCTCGAGCTGCTGAAGAAGCGCCGCTACGAGGAGGCCCTGAACACGCTGCGTGACTACGACGACCGCAACACGGCCATCGCCTACATGTCGCTCGGCTACAACAAGGCCGCCTACCGCGTGCTGATGGCCCAGCCCAACGTCGACTGGACGGCCGAGGAGCAGTACCTGCTGGCAATCATCGCAGCCCGCATGGGCGACGAGCAGGAGGCCGTGCAACACTTCCTCCGAGCCTGCGAGCTGCGCAGCAACCTCAAGTTCCGGGGCAACCTCGATCCCGAGCTCTCCTACCTGATCCGCAAGTACGGGCTCGACCAGCAGGATTTCCAGGACAACTACTGATCCGCATCCGAAACGACCCTGCGAGCGGGGCTTCCACAGAGGTGGAAGCCCCGCTCGACGTATGAGCCGTCGCCGACCGCACACGAAAAAAGGGCGGAAGAGAGAAGTCTCTTCCGCCCCTTTGGACCGCATGCCGCGGCACGCGGTGGCAAGATCAACGACGGTCGTGCTCGAAGCAGCGGTGCGCCTGCCGGAGCTGCAGGGAGAGCGACATGGCCCCGACGCCCGCGAAGAGCAGCGAGATGCCGACCCAGACGATAACGGCCGCCGAGCCGACGACCAACGGCCGGAAGAGGATCCACAGCGAGCAGATCATCAGCAGGACACCGCTGAAAAGGGTCCATCCGGCTCCGGGAATCTCCAGCGTGCGCATGTCGCCGCCGAGTCCGATCGTCGCGAAGGCCCGCAGCAGCAGCCAGAACCCGAGGAAGAGCGGCAGCGTGGCGGCCGAGAGGGCGACGTGCGAAATGAGAATGACACCGAGGATGATCTCGATGATTCCGCCGGCAAGCATCCACCCGCGTCCGGTGATGAAGTGCCGGTTGACCGACGAGAGAACGACCTCGAGCACGCCCGACAGCAGCATCAGCCACCCGAAGAGCATCGAGAGCCCCAGATAGCTCCGGGCCGGGAAGGCGAAGACGAGGAGTCCGGCGACGAAGAGCGCGGCGCCGACAACAAGCAGCAGCCACCAGTAGCGGATGGCCTGCTTTGAATGTTCGATCAGAGAGGTTAAGTTGTCCATACGAAAAAAGGTGTTTACGGCTCTCCGGTGCAAATCGCATACCACACGCACAGAAACCACACGCACATGCCCGAAGAGACCGAAACACCCTTTTCCGCAACCGTCCGCACGAGAGCCCCCGCGGACCATTCCGATGCGGATCGGACTGCCGGCTAACGCCAGCGGGGATCGCCGATCCCCTTCTCCTGCAGGGCGGGATCGACGATCCGGTAGCTCGTGCAGCCGTCCAGCGGATCGTCCGTCGCCGACGCGAAGGTTGCCCGGGCATCCCCCGAGAGGGTCTTCAGCCCATAGGGGTTGCGGACGCGCGGCTGCGCATCGGTACGGTACGAATCGACGACCTCGACACGGCCGCCGCTGCCGGCATCGACGAATTTGGGCGATGCGCCCGGCAGGTGGAAGATGCTGCGGGCGATGCGCATGGAGACGTGTCCGGCCGCATGGAAAATGGCGCCGCTGTTCTCCGACGTGTTGATGTCGCAGAAGGTGCAGTTCTCGACGTCGATCTTCAGATCCTGCATCGGAGCGCTGACGATGACGGCTCCCCGCACGAAATCGGCGAAGGTGCTGTTGCGCAGCGTGATGGACGAGAGCTGCACGGTCGACTCCTTGCCGATGTTGACCACTCCGTGCGAGGGGGCGTGGCTGTTGTAGACGATGCAGTCGTCGATCGTGATGCGGCCGATGCGGTTTTTCGCTGCGGTCGAACGGTTCAGCACCAGGCTGGCGCCGTTTTCACCGTTGAGATTCACGATGCAGCCGCGCAGCGTGATCTCGTCGATGTCCACTTCGCTTTCTCCGGCATTGTATACCAGATACTTGCGATCGTAGATGATGTGCAGGTTCCCGAGCACGAGACGGCGCGCTCCGGTTCCCAGCACGAAATTGGTGAAATGAACCACCGGCTTTTCGCCCTCCTCGCCGAGGAGTACGATGTCGTGCGTCTGCACGATCTGGGTCGAAAGCGCATACTCTCCGGACTTGAGCAGCAGCGTGTCCGCGGCCGAAGCTTGCTTGAGGGCGCTGCGGAGATCATCCCCGGGTGCCACCTCCACGATTCGTGCGGAAGCGGCATTCAGCGCGAAAAGGCCCAGGAGCGGAAGGGCCAGAAACTTCAGTTTTTTCATCTTGTCGTCATTTTGGGATTGGTAGATTCTGTCAATGAATGTCCATGATGCCGCCGGGCTGCGACTGCCGGCGCAGTTCGAGCTGGGCATCGTAGAGGCTGGCGGGCGCCACCCGGCTGCCGGGCGAGAGCCAGACACCGTCGGGACGCACGGGATCGTTGAACTTTCCGGGGTTCTTGCGGCCGATGGTCCCAACCGAGTAGTTATAGGCCGAGACCCAGGGGCTCTGCACGATGACCGTACTGCCCGAACAGTTCCACAGCACGTTGTTGCCGGCGGCCCACCCCTGTCCCGAACCGTAGTTGCTGCGGTCCTGTACGCAGATTTCGCCGTCGCTGATGACGCAGTCGTAGAGCGTGCCGGTGTTCCAGCGCTGGTGCGGTCCGATGTCGGCATGGGGACGCTTCGCGCGGCACGAGGTGAAGACATTGGGACCGCAGTTGAGCGATCCGGTGGCATAGTCGTGCCGGGCATCCTCCGAGGTGCAGTCCTTGACCAGGCAGAGCTGCCCCTGGCTGATGTGGAACGAGTAGCGGCGGCTGCCGGCAAGGGTCGAAACCGGCTCGAGGCAGGTGCAGTCGAGCACGCTGATGTTCTTCGCGTACTGGTCCATCGTGACCAGCCCCATGCCGAAATGGAGGCTCGTGACGTTGCGCACCCAGCAGTGTGCCGCCACCTTGACCGCCACGGCGTTCCAGCCGTGGTTCTCGTCCTCGGGACCGGTGTAGTCCGAATCGAAACGCAGGTTCTCCACGCCGCACTCCTCGATCCGGTCGGCATAGGAGTACCTGAGCACGCGCCCGCCGCCGTACTTGCGGTCGAGGCTCATGACGACCGGATTCTCGAAGTGGAGCGTATCGCCCTTGATGAGCGTGATGACCCGTTCGGCATAGGTGTCGAAGCGGCCGGGCTCCCACTGCGTGATGGGAAGGCCGTCGGCACGCGGAGGAATCTGATCCATCTTCAGGTCGCTGATCCACTCCCGGGTCGACGGACGGTAGACGACCACGTTGTCTCCCACACGGAACTCGCCGGCCCGAGGGCTGCGGACCCAGAAACGACCCGTCGGAACGTAGTCGTCCAATATGTCGTAGGCTTCGGTATTGCTCTCGACCCGGCGCGACCCGCTGCCGCCGATGACGACAAGGTCGCGTTTGGTCGTGCCGGCAGCCACGAGGAGCGTCCCGTCCTCCCCTTCGCCCTCGCCGCGCAGCACGATGCCGCTGCGGTTGATGCGGATCGTGCCGGAAATCCGGTAGACGCCCCGCTTGAGCAGGATCGCCCCCGACTGCGTGCGGTCGATCGCCTGCTGGATCAAGGCCGTGGCATCGCCCCCGTCGGATGGCGGCGTGAGGGTTTCGACCACGGCGACGTCGGGGATGGCCCGGTCGCCCCAGCGGTAGCCCACGCGGCTGAAGTCGGGAATCATGTCCCCGGTCTGCTGCCGGGAGGGCATGTAGTCGGACTCGACGACCGGATAGCGCAGATCGGCCGCGGCAGGCGGCGGAGTCGGAGTCGGATCGCCGCCGTCGTCGTCGACCTGGTCGGTCGAACAGCACAGCAGCCCGAGGGCGGCCAGCAGAACGAGCTGATGAATCGAATGATACCGTCTCATTTGTCGAAGATCTTGTGGGTTCCCTTCCACCGGTAGGTCCGGCCCTGCGCGTCGAGTGCATGGCGGGCGTCTGCCGCGCTGCCGTCATCGGCCAGCGCAACCGTGAACTGCCCGCCGCCCAGGATGCTGATCCGGACCAGCACCGTATTTTCATCCGCGGCCAGCAGCTCGACCCGTTCGATCTGCGATTCGGCCGTGCGGGTCGTCTCCGTCACCAGATCGTAGTTGCCGTGCGGCTCGATGACCGAGACGAAGGTCTGCGCGGCGGTCGGCTCCGCGGTGCGGAACAGGACGCCGTTGCGCGTTATGAGGTTGTAGTCCGGGTCGTTCGCCCCGGTCTTGACCAGATAGGGCGTGCACGGGGTGCTCGACACGGCGCTGAGCGTGTAGAACCGGCCGTTCTCCAGCCAGCAAAGCTGCGTGAAGTCCCCTTCGGGATGCCCCACCGCTTCGCGCCACAGGTGCTGGTAGCCGTTGCGCGTCCCCATCGGCGTGAGCCGGTCCACCTGCTTGTCGTAGGGGTAGCTCGTCGACATGAGGTGCCCGTTGTAGTAATAGGGCAGGTCGTAGACGTGGGGCTTGTCGGCAAGCAGCCGGAAGATGTCCAGCACGACGGGGTACTCCAGCGATCCGTGCTCGATGAGCGCCACGCTCCGGCGCATCGTCACCCCCTTGTAGGCCTTGTCGTCCATGGCCGACACAATCTGGAAGGAGCGGTCCGAGAAGTCGCTGAAGAGAATCCGCGCCCCCTGCTTCTGCGCTTCGCGCGAAGAGCCCGAGAAGTGGGTCGTCGAGTCGATGGTCACCGTATTGTGGGCGATCGAGAGTTGCGCGAAGGAGCGGTTCTCGGGCGCATAGCCGCCCCGGGCCTTGGCCACGACGTTGATGAAGCGGGCCGACCCGTAATCGGGGATGACAGGGGTTCCGTTGGCAAAGTAGATCATCGACAGACGGTCGAAGTGGCCGTGGCCGCCGCCGTGGGTCGTCGCCTTGAGCGTTAGGCAGGTGTTGTTGGCCGCCGAGCGGATGATCCCCAGTCCGCCGTCGCGCCCGTCCGGGCCGCTGCGGATGACCGTCGAACGGTAATCGAACGGCCGTGCCTCGCCGCGGGCGATCGCACGGGCCGCCGCGGCGCCCGCATCAGTCAGGGTCACGACGCCCTGCCGCTCGACAATGTCGAGCAGCCCCTTGTCGCGCGGAGAGGCCTTGTAGGCGATGTCGGCGCTGAAGAGAATCTCGTAGGTGTGGATATCCTTGGCAATGGCATCGTTCATCAGGAAGATGTCCCCCTCGTAGGTGCACTGCAGCAGGCTGTTGACCGACTTCTGGAGGATGCCGTCCCGGTAGCGGAAGATGCCGATCCCGGGGTCGTTGTGGTCGATGCACTCGGCCAGCGTCACGAAGGGATAGATCGCGTAGCGCTGGTAGCCGGGGCCCTCGTCGTAGTACCCGTCGGGCGAGAAGAGCGCATCGAGCTGCGCCAGAAATCCCGTCTTGCCCTCCTTGGTCGAGCCCTTGAGCGCCTTGTCCACCAAATCGCGGTCACCCATCACGTAACCGATCATGCCCGTGCCGGCGGCCATCCACGTTCCGAAGTTGTGCATCGAATTGAACGCCCGGTAGTTGTCCGGCACGCCGTTCTCCATGAACTCGACCATCGGCCGGAAGAGGCGCGTCTCGATCCGCTCCCGCTCATCTGCCGGGATATGGTCATAGACGCAATCGTAGGCATTGGCCGTGAAGGTCAGCCAGACGGCCTCGTTGAGCACCTGGTAGAAGATCTTGCCGGGCGTCTTGGTAAAGCGGGCGGGGTGCAGCGGCAGGTCGGGATAGATCTCCGCGTAGTCGAGCAGCATGCGCCGCACGAACTCCGCATACTTCTTCTCGCCCGTCAGCTGATAGACCACGCCGGCCTGATACATCTGCATGTAGTTCTCCTTGTGTTTTTCGTGCGAATAGCCGCCGCCCACATCGAGCGGCTGCGGCACGACGACCGGCTCCGAGACCGCCTTGTCGGCAACGGCCTTTGCCTGGGCGAAGGCCTTGTCCACCAACGGATTTTTCCCCATCTCGGCGCGGAGTGCCGCCACCCCGTCCTGCGTCAGCAGCAGGCAGGGCCGGTGCGGAGCTCCGGCGGCGGAGAGCAGCGTCGCGACCGCGAGGAACAGGGCGGCCATCAAATTGAGTTTCTTCATGTTCATTTATCGTTGTTAGTTGATTCCCACATTCGTGCCATCCGTAGCCCGCCCGGCGAGCGGAGAATCCGGCGCCTGCCGGTAATCGCCCGCCTGCGGATCGGCATAGCGCGGTTCGTACCCGGTCATGTCGTCCCCAATGCCGGTATTCCAGAACGAGGCGATGCGACCCGACTCGTAGAGGTTGCAGCGCGATACGGTGATCTCGTCCCAGCGCATCTCGTTGAAGCGGATGCTGGCGCCGCCCCGGCCGCTGTGGTCGAACGCGCAGTCGGTCACGGAGGCCTTCTGAACCCCCTGCAGGTCGATGACGCTGCCCTGCTCGCGGTTGAAGACGTTGCGGAAGGTGCAGTGCGAGATCCGCACGTCGGGACCGGCCGTACTCTCGTCGTAGCCGTAGCGGGCCACGTCGATGCCGCGGCCGCCGACATTGACGAACAGGCAGTTCGAGACCTCGAGCCGCTCGACGTTGTAACGGCCGTAGAAGTCCGTTTCGCGCGACAGCACCACGGCATCCCAGGGCAGGTCCGTGAAGCGGCAGTCGCGGATTTCGATCCACGGAGCGAACGTCCCGCGAAGGCACGAAACGGCGTAGGTCCCCGAACGGTTGAAGCAGCTGAAGTCGCAATCCACGATCCGGAGCGTATAGTCCTCGATCATCGTCTCGGCCGTTGCGACAAAACCCTTCGGGTCGCGCAGCTTCTCCTCGGGCAGGCCGTTGAACGCCACGCCCGACAGATCGAGGTGGCCGCCGTTTTCGATCCGCACCATCGGCTCGCCGCCCCGGCCGCAGTAGCGCAGAAGCGGTTTTTGGTCGAGCCCGGGGGCAGAGCGGATCACGAGGTAGTGGCGAATGGCAACGGGTGCATCGTTCCAGTACTCGCCCGGTGAGGCCAGTTCGATGACATCGCCCGGCGCCGAGGCCGACACGGCATCGAGCAGCGTATTGCGGCCCGCCTCCACGCGGAGGACCCGTCCCGACAGCTCCCGCACGCGCGGCTCGGTATAGTCGAACCACGAGGCGCCGGTCTGCTCCTTCCTTACGGCCGCGACGTCGGGCAGCTTGAAGTGCCGTTTGTCGGTGATCCTATTCTCCGAGAAGGTGATGCCGGACAGGTCGTCGTAGGGCGTATAGACCTCCCCGTCACGGGGTGCGTTGATCCGGTTCCGGGCGAAGAGAACCCCCTCGGGCGGCACCGTGCGCTCGAAATCCCGGCCCAGGCCGAAGAGGATCGGCGTGCAGTCGTCGAACGTATTATCCGTGATCTGCACGTCGGTGACGGGATGGTAGCGGTAGTCGGGCGAGTCGGGCACGCCGTCCATGACGGCCAGCGGTGCGAACGAACGCCGCCCGGCCAGCCCCGAGAAGCAGTTGCGGCGGATGCGGTGTCCCTTGTTGATGACGCGCACGCCGCCCGTGTTGGGCTTTCCGTTGCCGATGAAGAGATTCTCCTCCACCGTGTTGCGGTCGCCGTGACGCAGCGCCACGCCGCCCTCGCACTCGAAGAAGGTGTTGCGGCGGATGATGTTGTCGCCCGACTTCACCGAGACGATCTCCACTTCGCCGCTGCAGCGGTCGAAGTAGTTGTCCTCGATGACGATGAACGACGACGTGTGCGACGTGAACGAATTGCCGGTGCGGATCGTCTCCGCGCCGTTCGAGCCGTAGACGGGCCGCGGCCCGAAGTAGTTGTGGTCGATCCGGTGGTGCTGACGGTCCGTGCCGTTGAGAATGGCGGCCACGGTGACCCCCTCGTTGTATTTGCCCACCACCGTATTGTGGTCAAAGCGGTTGTTGTGGCCGTAGAGCTGCACCCAGTTGCCCTTCGTCTGACGGCTCTCTGGATTGAACCCTTCGATCACGCACTGCGTGACGCGGCATCCCGTCGCATGACGGGAGCCCTGCCGGTATTCGATCACCGAACCCGTCGGCGAGCAGCCGTTGCGGAACCACAGTCCCGAAACGACGATTCCCGAACCGGCGATGCGCAGATCCGAGCACCCCTCGATGATGACCTTGCCGGGGGTCCGGGCCCGGACGACGATCGGATGCTCCGGATCGCCCGCAGCCTGCAGCGCCAGACGGACATCGCGGTAGACGCCGTCGGCAATGACGAGCGTATCGCCCGGAGAGGCCTTGCGGATCGCCGCGGAGACCTTCTCGGCCGTCGTGGGCAGCTCCGCGGCGTGCAGCTGTCCGCCCGCGGCGCACAACAGGGACAGAGCTGCCGCCCAGATGAGAGGATGGTTGTTTCTCATAATCCGATTTTTCATAATGATTGCCATGTGACGCCGGCACTTTCCCGGGTCGGCATCGTCCGGGTGGGGTTCTCCGCCGCCGGTTCGTGGGCGCCCGGCGTCTTCGCATCGGGCCGCTGCGCCCCCGTAATGTCGGTTGCCACGTATCCGAAGCCCGACACCTTGTCATAATTTCCGGCGCTCTCCCCGCGCAGGACATAGGTCGCGCCGCGGCGCTCGAGGTCGAAGCCCGGGGCGGTTGCGACACCGCCGTCCGTATCGCCCGTAACGGTGACGCCGTACACATGGTTCCCCTCCCAGCGGATGTCGGGCGCCGGGTCGGCGACGACCGTCACGCCCTGCATCGCGCCCGAAGCATTGCCCACGATGAGGTTGGCCGCGACAAGGCTCTCCACGACCGGCATCGTGCTGGTCGAGCTGCCCGTATTGGCCATGATCCCGCTGCGGCAGTTGACGATCGTATTGAAGGCCACCTGCGCGTCCCTGACCTGGAAATACTCGTAGAGTTCGGAGTTCTCGACACCGCGGACCAGCGATATGGCCGAGCGCTGATCCCGCCCGGCGAGCTCCTCGAAGTAGTTGTTGAAGACGCGGTGCCGTTCGCCGATGATGCGCACGCCGCCCGTATTGGCGACGCCGCGGCCGAAGAAGTAGTTGCCGTCGACCGTGCAGCCGTTGCCGTGGCGGAGCGTCAGCGTTCCCTGGCAGCTGTCGAACACGTTGTTGCGATAGGTGTTGCCGCACGACTTGTTGGAGATGATCTCCACCTCGCCGTCACAGCGGTAGAAATAGTTGTCGTACACCTCACACCGGCTCTCCGACATCGAAACGGCGCTCGTGCCGATGCGGATCATCTCCTGTCCGTTGACCGCCGAGCCGTTCTCCTTGAGCGAGAAGGGATGGGTGAAGAAACAGTCATGTATACGATGGGCCGGTATCACCTGCGGGTCGATCCAGACGACCAGCAGCGACCCGAGTATCTTCTTGTCGACGAACGAACAGCGCGACACCTCGTTGTCGTGGCCGTAGACCGAGACCCACTTGATATCCTTTCCGAGGGTCTCCTCCTGCCCCGAGCCGCTGAAAAGGCAGTTGTCGAGCCGCGAACGGACGGCATGCCGCTTGGGCGACACCCGGAAATTGAAGACGGCATCCCCTTCCGCCACGTCGCAGTCCCGGAAATGGAGGCCGGAGACGACGATATGCGAGCCGCCGATGCTCAACGACGAGGAGCCGGTGAGCACCACCCCGCCCGGCGTCTCGGAGCGGATCACCACCGGCGCCTCCGCCGTGGCCTCCACGTCGATGCGCACGGCCAGATCGCGGTAGGTGCCGTTGCGGACGACGATCTCGTCGCCCGGGCGCACGTCGTCGAAGGCCTCCTGCGACCACTCGACAAACCGCGGTCCGGCATCGGAGTCGGGAGCGGACCCTCCGGCCTGTGCCGTGTTTGCACACGACACAGGCATCGAAAGGATCAGTCCGAAAAGCAGGGCAATCGGTTTCATAAAGCGCATCCGGTTAGTCGCCCATCGGGGTTCGCTGCCAGTAGACATTGAACGTTGCATTGTTCTGACGGCCGCTCTCCACACTCTTGTCCTGCACCAGGCGCGTGATTTCGATGAATCCGAACTTGCGGATGTTGGCCTTGTCGACCGAGAAGCCCTCCTCCCAGTTGGGCTGGAAGTACATCACGAGCACGACCGTTCCGGGATTCATGTCCACCGTTTCGGTGGCGGAGGTGAGCGCCGGAGCCCACGGGCGGTGGTTGGATTCCGACGGAGCCTTGTAGGCGCCGAATTCGCCGTTGGGAACGTTCGACCAGCCGTCGGGTGTATCGGATCCTTTGCTCTCGAGGTCGATGCCGTCGAGCAGGTCGGCCGAGAAGTCGTCGTTCGTGAAGTTGCCGCCCTTGATCTTGTCGATGAGCGCCTTCTCCGCGGGTTCGGCCTCGCAGAGCGTGCGGTAGAGGATGATCGGCGTGCCGTAGGCCTGTCCCGAGGTCAGCAGCGCACTGCCCGACGAGGTCTTGAAGTTCGAGAGGCGGTTGTTGTTGTTCGCCGCGCCGTAGAAGTAGCATCCCGAGCCGAGGTAGGCGAAGAAGATGTAGGGCTTCACGGCATAGTACTGCTCGGCGGTCACCTCGGGCGAGAGGACGTTCTTCGCGACGCAGACTCCGCCGCCGAGGCTCATTGTCAGCGGGTCGACCTTCTCCGCAAAGTCGTCGGCCGGATAGGTCTCGCCGGTGTCCAGGCAGAAGAAGTGGTTGAGCTTCTGCACGGAGTGGGCATTGAGGTTGGCGTTGCGCCAGGTGTAGAACTTCGGAACGAGGAAGCTGAACTGCTCCTGCACGTCGAGCACCTCGGAACCGTTGAACGAGTAGAAGACCAGCGGCAGGGTGTTCACGCCGTCCGGGAACGACGGGTCATCGAGGATGCGGAAGGTCAGCGACTGCCCGTTCTCGGGCTGGCTCACGATGCGCGCCTCGACGTCGCCCACCTTGATCTGCTCGACCAGATGCAGGAACCCGCCCGTCGCAACGATATCCTCGCCGACGGTCACCGTGCCGGAGGGAGACAGCTGGTCCACCCTGGGCACCTCGCGCACGATCTCGGCACCGGAATGGACGAAGGAGACCACCGAAGAGCCGTCGAAATAGGAGAAGGTGATGTCCGCTTCGGGAATACGCAGGTCGGGAACCTTCACGACCAGCTCCGTCGAGCGCTGATCGACGATCTCCCCTTCCACCGTGTCGAAACGCACGTTCAGAATCCCGTCGAGGCCCGTACCGAAGAAGACGACCTCGTCACCCACGGTGAACGATTCGGGATAGGTCGTGATCTCGGGCGTAGGATAGGTATAGGTGAAGATTTCGGTGCTCCGGGCCGTGCCGTCGGGGCTCTCGAGCGAGATGGGGCCCGTGCTGCCCGCCGTGGTGGTGCGCAGGACGATCTCGTTGCCCGAGATCGCGTACCTGATCTCCACCTCGGCATCGTTGATGTAGGCCTTTTCGATACGGTGCAGCCCGGCACCGCGCACCGTGACGAGCGTCCCGACCGGACCCGTCGTCGGCGTGAAGGAGGCGATGGAGGGAGCCTCCTGATCGTAGGTCGCAATCTGCAACTCCTCGTTGCACGAGACCGTCAGCAGGAGCATTCCGACCAGTAAAAACGGTATGGCGAATATCCTTTTCATGGCTGTATGGTTTAATATCCGTAGTTCTGCGTGAGTTCCGGATTGATGTTCATGACATTGAGCGGAATGGGCAGCAGCGTCTGCCACTCCACGATCGTCGGCTGGTAGTCGTTCGGCAGGTTCGAGTAGATGAACTCCTGGCGGTAGTGCTCGCCGATCAGATCGACGGCAATGCCCCAGCGGAGCAGGTCGAACCAGCGCTGGTTCTCGAAGGCAAGCTCCAGACGCCGCTCGTTGCGGATGGCCGTGCGGAAGAGGTAGGAATTGGCCGTCTTTTCGGAAGAGAGCGGCTGCAGGCCGGCCCGGCCGCGGATCATGTTCACGCAGTTCACCGCCTCGGGCGTCGGGCCCTCAAGTTCGTTGACGATCTCGGCATAGAGCAGCAGCACGTCTGCGACACGGATGACAGGCCAGTCGCTCTCACCGTCGTCGACGGTCTCGACCGGCGAAAGATACTTCTTGACGTAGCGGCACTGCGTCGTCTCGTCGTCATCGACCCACGTGTCGGTCTGCTGGTTATAGTACTTCTCAGCCATCGAGACATCCTTACGCAGATCGCCCGGTTCGGCATTGAAGGCGTCGATGATGCTCGTCGAGGGATAGTTGTACGAACGGCCCGAGCCGTTGATGACGTTGGTCCCGCTGTTGGCCGGGGCGAACTCGTTGCCGAACGGCGAACCGAGGCCGAGGTTGCCGGCCTTGTAGCGCACGGCGAAGATGATCTCGCGATTCATCTCGTTGTTGATGTCGAAGATGTCGGCATAGGGCACCAGATCGGCGGCCGTCTGGGGATTGCCCACCGTGGCGATCACCTCCTCGAGCAGCGGACGGGCCTTGGCGTACTCCTCCGTTCCGACGGCATAGTACGTCATGTAGACCTTCGCCAGCAGGGCCTTGGCGGCCGGCATGGTGATCCGGCCCAGTTCGTCACCCTCGCGCGTATCGGGCAGCATCGCGTTGTCGACGATCTCCCGCAGGTCGGCAATGATCCGGTCGTAGATCAGGTCCGGATTGGAGCGCTGCATGTAGCGCGCCTCCTGGGCCGTAACGGGCTCCGTGACGAGGAAGACGCCGCCGAAGAGCCGGACCAGGTTGAAGTAATGGTAGGCGCGGATGAACATCGCCTCGGCCTTGTACTGGTTGCGCAGCACCTCGTCCCCGACCACGGCGTAGTCGCGGAGGACCGTGTTGCAGCGTTCGATGTTGTGGTAGTTGCCCGCCCAGTACTCGTCGACCAGGTAGTTGATGGGCTGGATGGTCGACAGGTCGAGCTGGCGGATCACGTCGAAGATCGACGTGGAGGAGGTGCGGGCGTAGATGCGCGTGTTGTCCGACCGCAGTTCGGTCATCGCCCACTCGCGGTAGAGCGCCCCCTGCATGCCGTTGTAGCAGCCGACCAGCGACGTATACAGCTCGTCCTCGGTCCGGTTGAAATCGTCGGCCGAGATGTTGGATTCATGCTTCAGCTCGAGAAAGTCGCTGCATGAAACCATCGCCAGGGCGGCCAGCAGCATCATGGCTATCTTTACAGTTTTCATCGCTTCGTGTTTTAGAAATTGATATCGATACCCGTGGTAAAGGTCATCACCATCGGGAAGGAACAGCGCTGGTAACCGCTGATGAGCGTGTCGTCGTAGGGACTCGACGTGTTGCGGTTACTCGGGGTTGATGCCCCGGTAGCTCTTCGAGGTGATGAACCACAGGTTGTTGGCCGTCACGTAGATGCGCAGGCTCTTCAGGTGGATCTTCTTCGAGATGTGCTTCGGAAGCGTGTATCCCAGCGTGATGTTGCGCAGGGCCGCGTAGGAGGCGTCCTCGACATCGTAGTCGGTGTTGATCCAGGGCACGCCGTAGGTCGTCGGCGTGCGGCCGTCACCTGGATGGCTCTCGCTCACCCAGCGGTGGCGGATGTTGTACTTCTCGTTGCGGATCTGCACGTCCTTGTACGTGGCGTCGGCATTGATGACATCGCCGCCGTGCACGCCCTGGAAGAGGATCGAGAGGTCGAAGTTGTAGAAGCGGAACGTGTTGGTGATACCCCACGTGAAGTCGGGATAGGGATCGCCGATGACGGTCATGTCCTTGTCGTCGAGCACCCGTCGTTATTCACGTCGACAACCTTCAGGCCGCCCACGCGGTCGATGTTGGTCGAGAAGCTCGGCCCGGCATCGAGCTCCTCCTGGCTCATCCAGACGCCGTCGGTCTTGTAGCCGTAGAACTGGATGGCCGGCTGTCCCACGATGTTGATGTAGCGCTCCTTGCTGTATCCCTCCTTGATCATCTGGGCCTCGCCGCCGAGGTCAAGCAGGCGGTTGCGGTTGAGCGAGAAGTTGAGCGACGTATTCCACGAGAAGTTCTTTTTGGCGAAGTTGTAGGTGTCCAGCGTCAGCTCGATACCCTTGTTGCGCACCTTGCCCTGGTTGGTCCAGTACTGCGTATGGCCCGTAATCGAGGAGGCCGTGCGCAGGAAGAGCATGTCCTTCGTGACGGAATAGTAGTAGTCGAAAACCAGGTTGATCCGGTTCTTGAGCAGGCTGAGGTCCAGACCGACGTCGAACTCGTGGGTCTTGGCCCAGCCCAGGTCGGGATTGCCGATCAGGTCGCTGATGTTCGCAAGACCGGGCGTCGCCGTGCCCGTGCCCTCGCCGAAGGAGTAGAGCGCGCTGTAAAGCAGGTTGGTCGTGGCGTCGGCCGTCAGGCTGTTGTCGCCCGTGGCGCCGAAGCTCGCACGCAGCTTGAGTCCCGAAATCGCATCGACCTGCTTGAGGAAGTTCTCCTCGCTCATGCGCCAGCCGACCGACACGGAGGGGAAGTAGCCCCACTTGTTGTTCTTGCCGAAGTAGGAGTCGCCGTCGGCGCGGATCGCCGCCGAGAAGAGGTAGCGGTCCTTGTAGGCATAGTTGATACGGCCGAGGAACGACAGGAGGTTGTGCGCCGGCACGAGCTCCGTCGAGGTCAGCTTCTCGCCGTCGTCGTCGAGCACCTTGAACGACGTGGCGGCGCACAACGTCTTGATGAAGTCGTTGGGGAATCCCGTTCCCGCGAGCTTCACGATCTTCTGCGTCGCCTGCTCGGCCGAGACACCCGCCATGATGTTCAGGTCGTGATCGCCCGTGCGCTTCATGTAGGTCAGCGTGTTGTCCGTCGTCCAGTTCAGGCGGAAGGTGCTGAGGAAGGCGCCCTCGCTGGGGGTGCCATCCTTGCTCGCATCCTTGCAGCGGTAGGTGTCACGCGTGTTGTAGCGCGCCGTCACGCTGTTGGCCGTGCGGAAGACCAGGTCCTTCGTGATCTTGATGTTCATGTAGGCGTTGGCCGACACCTGGTACTGCTCGCTTTCGTTCGAGCTGCGCTCCATGACCGACAGCGGGTTGTGGTTCTGCGAGTTGTAGGGATTCGCCTTCACCAGCGTCGGCTCGCCCGTTTCGGGATCGACCTCGCCGACGGGATAGATCGCCGTACCGGTGTTGAAGTGCGACGGCTGGGCGTAGCTGCCCACGGGATACCCCGTCAGCTCCGAGGTAAACTCGTTGTGCCGGGCCGGAATCCACTGCGGGAAGCGCATGAAGTCCACGTAGTTGTTCGTCGGACGCTGCGACTTGGTATAGGCCAGCGAGATGTTCGTTCCGACGCTCACGTACTTGCTCAACTCCGCATCGAGGCGCGTGCGCATGTTGAAACGGTTGTTGAAGTTCTGCTTCATCAGACCGTCGTCCAGCACGAAGCCGCCCGACATCGTGTAGCGCAGGCTCGACCGCCCGCCCGAGATGCTGAGCTGGGCGTTGGTCGTCATCGCGCGGTCGCGCAAACCCAGCCGCTGCCAGTCGGTGGCGCCCAACTGGCTCTCGAGCCAGGCCGCCGCCAGGTCGTTCACCGGAACCGAGGCTCCGCCCCACTCCTGCTCCTTCTTGAGGATGCCCACGTAATCGCTGTACGACATCATCGGATGCAGTTCATAGGGCTCCTTGAAGCCCGTATATACCGAGACGTTGTAGCGGGGCTGCATGGCCGAGCCCTCCTTGGTCGTGATGATGATGACACCGTTCGCCGCACGCGATCCGTAGATGGCGGCCGACGAGGCATCCTTCAGCACCTCGATCGAGGCGATGTCCTGCGGATTGATCAGCTGCAGTCCGTCCTCCATGACGAAGTTGTCGACGACGACCAGCGGCGAACCGCCCGAATTGAGGGCGCCGCTGCCGCGCACGCGGATCTCGGGAGCCACACCCACCTCGGAGGTGGTGTTTTGGATCGTCACACCCGACAGACGTCCCTGCAGGACGGTCGTGATGTCCGACGAGGGGACGTCGATGACATCCTGCGGATTGAATTTCGTGATGGCGCCGGTCAGGTGCGACTTGCGCTGTACGCCGTAGCCGACCACCACCAGCTCCTCGACCGACGTCTGGGCGAACTTCGCGTCGACGCGCGTCTTGCTTCCGACGGGGAGCTCGAGCGTCTCGTACCCCACGAACGAAAATACCAGTACGGCATCCGTACCCGGAACCTCGATCCGGTAGGAGCCGTTCGTATCGGTCGTCGTGCCGACCGATGAACCCTTGACAATCACGGTGGCGCCGACAACGGGACCCGCTTCGTCGGATACCGTACCGGTCACCTCCCGGTTCTGGGCCGAAGCCGGCAGGCCGGCAAGAATCGTCCACAGACCGAGCAACAAACTGATGAGTCTGAATCGTATCATGCTTGCATTTTTTCTCGATGAATATAATCTTGTCACCTGTCGAGCAGGGAGGCACTCCCGCGGTCGATGTAGAGCGTCGCATCGCGGTGCGTGCGCAGAATGGAGGCCGGGCAGTCCGAGCGGATCGGTCCGTCGCACGTAGCGCGGATCGCCCGGGCCTTGGCCTCCGTGGGTACGATGGCGAAGAGCCGCTCGGCATCGAGCAGCACGGGGATCGTCAGGGTCATGGCGTGCGTGGGGACCTCCTCGATGCGGCTGAAACAGCCGTCGTGCACCTGCTGCTCGCGGCAGGCGGGATCGAGATCGACCACCTTCACGATCAGGGGATCGTCGAAAAAGGCCACGTGCGGGTCGTTGAAGGCGAGGTGTCCGTTTTCGCCGATTCCCAGGAACACGACATCGGCCGGCATCCGTTCGAGCAGCTCGGCGTAACGACGGCACTCGGCCTCGGGATCGGCGGCCTGCGGATTCATGCAGTGCACCGAGTGGAACCCCACCTTGGAGAAGATCCTCTCGCGGAGGAACTTGCCGAAGGACTGGGGCGCCTCGGGCGAAATCCCGATGTATTCGTCCATGTGGAAGGCATTGATACGCCCCCAGTCGATCTCGGGGTGCGTGAGAAGTGCCGCCAGAAACTCGTTCTGCGAAGGGGCGGAGGCGAATACGACATTCACCTCCCGTTTGCGGGAGAGCAGCGCGCAGAGATGGGCGGCAACGTCGCGGGCGGCCGTCTCACCGAGCTCCGCCCGGGTATCGGCCCGCTTGACCTTCAACCGTCCCTTTGTAAATTCGGTTATCATGTGAAGTTTCTTTAGGTTGATTATTGGATTAATAGATACAGGTTCTTCTCTCCGTCCGCTTGTTTTGCCGGCTGTTCTCACTTTCCGTTAACGTTAACGAAAATACGCAAAAAGAAAACTTAAGCCAACAAAATATTGTATATCAATATGTTTTTATAGTATAAAATATGTAATATTTGACAATCTCAACCGTTACCGATTACAAATCTATGGATTTTTATTGTTTTATGCAAAAAAAGGGCACACCGGCCATGAATCCGAAATCCGGTTCACAGGTCAAAATCGGCCGAAAATCGGAACACCCGGCGACAGAAACCGGAGTAACTGAAATGCAACAGACAGAAAACCAAGATGAAACATATCCGTTAACGAACACGAAACAAATACCAAAGCACCCCGCAACCCACGGGCACAAAAAAAATCCGTGCCGCAGCTTGCTGTCTGCGGCACGGACATCCGTGTCTGGCGGAAAGAGAGGGATTCGAACCCCCGGTACAGTTACCCGTACACCGCATTTCGAGTGCGGCCCGATCGACCACTCCGGCATCTTTCCATGAGTCGACCCAAAAACCGTCGTTTTGGGACTGCAAATATAGACATTATTTTTATTAATTCCCATTTTCTCCGAAAAAAATTCATTCAACCCCGAAAAAAGACATCTCACCGCCCCCGCCGGGGGAGTTTTACGGATTTTCGCTATCTTTGCAAAAAGACGAAACTCCTTTTGCGGCGCAGTATTTTCCCCGCGGCGGCGTTTACCGAGTGACAACGCCCGGAAAACAATACTAAAACCGGCAGGATTTTCGTTTTAAGGACAAAGAATACAAAGCAATCAATCCAGTGCGCCATGAAAAAGTCAGGAATCATCATCGGAGCTCTCACGCTGACCGCCGCGATCTTCACGGGATGCTCGTCGGCCTACTTCGCCTCGGCGGGGTACGCCTCCGACGACCTCTACGCCCTGCACGACCGTGCGCAGATCGCCCGTGAGCAGCAGGCGAAGGCCGAAGCCGAGAAGGCCGAGGCCGAAGCGCGCCGCGCCGAATGGGAGGCCCGCATCGCCGAGGCCGAGGCTGCCGCCGCGCAGAACAAATACTACGAGTACAACTCCAACCCCTACGAGGAGGTGCTGGCAGACACCTACGAAAGCGCCTATGCACGCCGTCTGCGCGGGTTCGAGTCGCCGACCTACCGCATGCCCTCGAGCTACTACGACCTGCGCTACAGCAACGCCTTCACCTACGTCTCGGCCTACGACCCGGCCTTCTACAACATCATCGTCATGGGAGACCAGGTGTGGGTCGAGCCCAAGTACATCACCTCGATGTTCGGCACGTGGGGCACGGTCGTCTATGCCGATCCGTGGTACTACGGCTGGAACTACCCCTGGGGACCGACCTTCTCGATCGGCAGCTGGGGCTGGAGCTTCGGCTGGAACGCGTGGTACAACCCCTGGTACAGCCCCTGGTACGGACCGTGGGGACCCTGGTACTCCTACTGGTACCGTCCCGTCTGGGGCTGGGGACCCGGCTGGATCGGGCACCCCGGAGGCGGTCCGGACCACCACTTCCGCCCCACGATCGTCCACCGGCCCTCGTTCAACGCGCCGGCTCCCGGCCGCAGCTACGGCTCCGCTCCGAGCCGCGGCTCCTCGTCGTCGTTCAACAACCGCGGCGGACGCTACGACCTGGGCGTGCGCGGCGGATCGACTTCGGGCCGACGCTCGTTCGGCACGCGCAACCAGTCGACGGGCTCCTCGTCCTATAACCGTTATGACGGCAACCGCAGCAGCGGCAGCTGGAGCAACCGCGGCGGCTCGACGACCTTCAACCGCGGCGGCAACAGCTCGTTCAACAACAACTCGTTCAACAGCGGCTCGTCGGGTTCGTTCGGCGGGGGCACGCGCGGCGGCTCGATGGGCGGAAGCGTCGGCGGACGCAATGCCGGAGGACGTTAACAATCAGCTAAACGGAAAAAGAAAATGAAACGAATCATAGCAACCTGTGCCGCCGGAGTGCTGACCCTTGTGTCGGTGCTGCCGGCCGCGGCCCAGACGACGCTCAACACGGGCGGTCTGATGGCCGACAAGGATGTACTCATGCCGAGCAACCTCTTCGAGCTCTCCGAGACGCAGTTCAACTTCGGCACGGCGCGGTCGATGGCCATGGCCGGCGCCTTCACGTCGCTCGGCGGCGACCTCTCGTCGATGGCGATCAACCCGGCCGGACTGGGCATGTTCCGCCGGGGCGAGATCTCGATCACCCCGCTGGTGACCGTCAACCGGGCCCGGAACAGCGCGGCCAACTACGAGGACAACGGCCGCACGCGCTTCTCGCTGGGCAACTTCGCCGCCGTCTTCAACGCCTACGAAGGGACGGGGCGCCTCATCAGCTTCAACATCGGCTTCGGATACACGCGGCTGGCCGACCTGAACTACCGCTCGTCGTTCATGCAGACGGGCAACGTGGGCTCGATCGCCGACATGTACTCGATGATGCTCAACTACAGCTCGCCGCGCCTCTCATCCGAGCAGATCATGGGCAACAACCTCGACTGGTTCAACGTCAACCCGGGGCTGTGGCCCGCGATCCTCGGGTACAAGGGCGGACTTACGGACGATCCGGGCAACACGGGGGCATGGAGCCCCACGTGGATCAGCGGCAACCGCTACGATCCCGCCTCGGGTGAACGCTTCATCGACATCGGCCACTACGCCTCGCTCGAGAGCCGCGGTTCGATCGGCGAGTTCGACATCTCGTTCGGCACGAACATCGGCAACAAGCTCTACATCGGTGCCACGCTCGGCATCCAGAGCGTCTACCAGAAGGTGAACTACTCCTACGCCGAGGACTACCTCTACCCGACGCCGAGCGCCAACCCGGAGATCTCGCAGGGGCAGGCCTCCGACCTGCAGTTCCAGCTGCTGTGGTCGCGGCTGAACCAGGCGACGGTTATCGACGGCACGGGCGTGAACTTCAAGCTGGGCGTGGTCTACCGCCCGATTCCGGCCCTGCGCATCGGCGCGGCGTTCCACACGCCGACCTACTACGCGATCGAATACCGCTACCAGGGCTCGATTCTCGGCATGGCCTACTGCAACGATCCCTCCTACAACCCGGGACCGAACGACTACCCGAAACCCGACGCCGGCGGCTACATCGCCTGCCCGGGTGAGACGCCCGTGCTCTCGAGCGACCGCTGGGCCTTCACGACGCCGTCGCGCGCCCTGTTCGGCATCTCCTACACGTTCGGCAACCGCGGCGTGATCTCGGTCGACTACGAGCGGGCCTGGTACAACGGCATCCGGATGAAGAGCAGCCCGGCCTACGCTCCGGTTCGGGAGATGTACGACGAAACGTTCCGCAACAACTTCAAGGGGTCGAACACGATCCGCGTCGGCGCGGAGTTCCGGCCGCATCCGGTCCTTTCGCTCCGGGCCGGCTTCGGATACAGCGGCTCGTGGCTCAAGGACGAAAATACGGTGATGGCCTCGCCGATCGCCCGGCAGATCACCTACTACAGCGCCGGCATCGGCTTCGCCCTCTCGCGCCACGTGACGCTCGACCTGGCCTACAGCTACCAGAACAACAGGCAGACCGACTTCCTGCTCTATTATGCCGACGAGGTCGCATCGGACGGCACGATCAGGGGCTCGAACTCGAGCGACGTCTACCGCACCGATTACGTGCAGCACGCCGTGGCCATGACGCTCGGATTCAAGTTCTGACCCCTCCGGCGCATCCGCACCGCAAACCCGCCCCGTGCGGGCTTTTTTTTGCATCCGCACGGAGGCGGCAGCGGCCGATGCGGACGATTCCTTCCGCCGCGGCTCCGCCCCTCCGAAAAAAGGGAGGAGGCATTTGCAAAATCGGGAAAGTTTGTCTATTTTTGCCCTCGAATCCGGAAAGATGCAGGAGTGGTTGAACTGGCCCGCCTGGAAAGCGAGTAAACCCCAAAAGGGTTTCAGGGGTTCGAATCCCCTTCTTTCCGCAAAACAAGAGGAAGGGTCGCACCAAACGGTGCGACCCTTCCTCTTTTCCGAACAAGACCCGGCGAAGCTCCCGCCGGGCAAAATCTCCGTCCGTGCGATCCGACGATTCGATGGTCCGCCGCCCGGCAAGTGCCAACTCATCGCCCGACGGCCCGACAGCCTGTCCGCCGAAAATCACCGCCCGGCACACCCCGACAGTCCGCCGCCTGCCACAGGCTCTCCGCCCGACGGCCCGACAACCCGTCGGGCTCGCCGTCAGCGGATAAAGTTCGTGGCGATCCACGCCTCCTGCTGCGGAAGTGCCTCGTCGCAGCGGGGCCCCACCTTGAGCAGCCGCGCCATGTTGCGCGCCAGCACCCGCATGGTCTGCAACCCCTCGGCGTCCTGTGCGGCCTCACCGGGCAGCCGGCCGTGGACGCTGTTCCAATATTGCGACGAGACGACCGGCATGTTGTTGATGGTGAAATACTTGTTCAACCGGTCAAAAGTTGCGCTCGCTCCGCCGCGCCGGCAGGCAACCACCGCAGCCGCCGGTTTGTAGGCCAGCTGCGCGGAGCAGGTATAGAAAATCCGGTCGAGCAGGGCGCACAGCGATCCGTTCGGGCCGGCGTAATAGACGGGCGATCCCACGATCAGTCCGTCGGCCTGGCCGACCGCCTCGCGTACCTCCTCGTACAGCGCATCGTGAAAGACGCAACGGCCCAGCTGCGCACAGCGGTTGCAGGCGATGCACCCCTGCACGGCCTTCGTTCCGAGCTGGATGATCCGGCTCCCGATCCCCTCTTCCCCGAGCGTGCGCGCCACCTCCGTAAGGGCCAGAAAGGTGTTTCCGTTTGCCCGGGGGCTTCCGTTAATCAACAATACATTCATCGCTTCTCCAGTTTTACCTTTACAACCATTTGCAAGTTCCGTTCCGCAGGCAGCCGGCGTTCCTTTTTGCCGATTGCCCGCCATAAAGCCGCACGGATCGCCCGTCGCAAAGCCGCACGGTCCGCCGTGGAAACAAAAAAGGGGATTCCCTGCGGAATCTCCTTCACTCTCATAACCGGGAAAACCGATTATTTCACAGCTTCGGCCTCGGCAGCCTTCTCGGCGCAGCAGGTCTTCGTCGAGTCGCACTTCTCGCAGTTTGCGCATGCGGTCGAATCGCACTTCTCGGCGCAGGCGGCAGCCTCGCATGCAGGTGCAGCAACAGCCTCCGTAGCGGCGGCTTCGGTCTCAGCGGCCTTCTTCGTGGTGTTACCGCCGCAGCTTACCATGGCAACGGCAGCCAGCACAATGACAAAAGAAAAAATCTTTTTCATAGCGTCTAACATTTTATTGATTGTTCTAAACGCCGCAAAGATATATATTCGTATGCAATCCGCAATAAAAAATTTCACTTTTTTCACACCCGCGGCCCGCTACTCCAGCAGGTCCGCCAGCGAGAGCGTTTCGTTTTTGGGAAAAGCCTTCGGAAAAGTCGCCGCCACCTTGCCTTTCAGGATGATAGCCTCCTCGGCGGTCAGGCAGTTTCCGACCGTGACCGAGAACCACGGACTCTCGTATACCATATATACCTTGATCCCGGGATAGGTCTCCTCGAAGAGCGTCTTGGCCGCCTCGGCTCCGGCGCGCGCATCCTGCCCGTTGTCGAAGAAGATGCAGACGCGGTAGCCGCGCAGATGCAGGCGCTGCTCGCTGCGCGCGGCCTGGGCAACGGCCTGCGCCGCATCGCCGTGTTCGGTGACGGTGACCCGCGCCTCCCCGAAGCGGAGACCCGAGACCTGCGGTTGGGCAAGCTGCGCCCGAAAGGCGTCGAGCGACTGCGCGGAGGCCCCGAGGGCCGCCGCGGCGAAGATGAGTGAAAGGAACAATAGGCGGCGCATCATTTCAGAGATAGTTTTGCACGTCCTGCAACGTCAGGCCAAAGATATTCAAAAAATCCGACAACGGCATCATCTCCTGCGAAATATTTACCCGCACCGGACCGCCGCGCCCCCGGATCCGGCACGAGACCGCCACCTGCCCGATCTCCCCCGCGCGCAGGCGGCCGGTCAGCACGGGAAGCGCCATCGGATCGAGTATCTGCAGCCACCAGCGCGTCACGACCCGCTCGGTGGTGCGGCGCGGCACCTCGACCTGCCTATGCAGGCGGGCCGAGAGCACGGGCCGCCCGCCGAGAAAGAACTCCAGATCGGCCTCGCGCAGCACCAGCCGGCTGCGCGAGCCGTTCCTCACGCGCACAACGGCCTCGGCGCCCGAAAAGCCCAGACGCCGCACCGATTCGACGGCTTCGAGGCGGATGCGCTCGCGCGCCCGTTCGACCGCCCGGCCACAGGAACCCAGCGGCAGCGTCGCGGCCAGCAGCAGGCCAAGCAGCAGGAGGCGTTTCACGAGTCGCATGATCGCACGGCGGTTTCAGCGCTCACTTGACGCCCGTATAGATCTGCGCGATGCCGAAACTCTGGCTGCGGGAGCGGCAGTCGCTGAAGCCCGCGCGCGCGAGCAGCGAGAGGAACGCTTCGGGGGCGGGGAACTCCCCGACCGAGACGGGCAGGTATTCGTAGGCGCGCTTGTCGTGCGATATGGCTCCGCCGATGCGCGGCAGCACGCGGTAGGAGTAGAACTCGTAGAGCGCCCGGAATATCCGGTTCCGCGGGCGCGAAAACTCCAGGATGACCACCTTGCCGCCGGGCTTGAGCACCCGGTGCAGTTCGCGGAGCCCCGCCTCGAGGTTCTCGAAGTTCCGCACGCCGAAGGCCACGGTCGCCACATCCACCGACGCCGCGGCGACCGTCAGGTGCTCGGCATCGCCCTCCTCGAGCAGCACCCGCTCGTCGAGCCCGCGGGCCGCAACCTTGCGGCGCGCCGTCTCGAGCATCCGCTGCGAGAGGTCGACCCCCAGCACGCGCACGCCGGGAATGCGGCGGGCCATCTCGATGGCCAGGTCGCCCGTGCCAGTCGCCACGTCGAGCACGTGCCGCGGACGGCAGCGGCGGACGATCCGCACGACGTGCCGCCGCCACAGGCGGTCGATGCTCATCGAGAGCGTATGGTTCAGCAGGTCGTAGCGCGGAGCGATGTGGTCGAACATCTCGCGCACCTGCTCCTTTTTGGTCTGATCGTTGTCGTAAGGTTTTGCCATGATCCGTTTGTCGTTTATTCGTATCGGATGGATTCGTCGGGACGCACCGTCGAGACGATATGCGCGGGCAGGAGCAGCAGCAGGACGATGACCGCCACGAAGCCCGCATTGAGCAGCAGCCACCAGCCCCAGTCCAGGGCAACGGGCACCTCCGAGAGGAGGTAGCCTTCGGAGTTGAGCTTCACAAGGTGAAATCCCCGTTGCAGCAGGCACATTCCGCCCCCCGCCGCATTGCCCCACGCCAGGCCGCGCAGCGTGATGAAGAGCGCCCGGTAGAGGAAGATGCGCCGCAGCGGGCCGTTGCGCATGCCCAGGGCCTTCAGCAGGCCGATCGTGCGCGTGCGCTCCAGCACGAGGATCAGCAGCGCCGAGGCCATGTTGAAGAAGGCGACGACGAGCATGATGCCGATCACCACGGCGGCGTTCACGTCGTGGGCCCGCAGCCAGTCGAAGATGCCCGGATAGCGCTCCATGACGCTTGTCACGGCGAGGTTCTCCGTGCCGTCGGCCTCGTCGTAGAGCAGCCGGCGCCCGAGCTCCCGGGCGTAGCGCGGTGCCTCGTCGGGATCGCGGAGGAAGACCTCGTAGCCCGAAATTTCGTCGGGCGCCCAGTCCGAGAGGCGCTGCACGTTGCGCATGTCGGTCAGGATCACCGCATTGTCCATCTCGTCCATGCCCGACGAATAGATGCCCGAGACCTTGAAGCGGTCGCGGCGCGGCAGCTCGCCCGGCTCGACGAAGAGCATCTCCACGCGGTCGCCCACCCCGAGCAGCAGCCGGTCGGCAAGCGTGCGCGAGAGCAGGATGTCCTTCGTGCGCACGGAATCGCCGATGCGGGGCCACGCCCCCGCGACAAGCCACTCGGCAAAGGCGCTGCCGCCATACGTCGAGTCGACCCCCTTGAGCATCACCCCCTCGACGGTCTCGTCCGTGCGGACGATGCCCCCCTTCAGGGCGTAGGGGGCCATCGAGACGAACCCCTCGCCCGAGCGGATCAGCTCCTCGAGGTGCGCCGTGCGCCGCACGGGGCGCGAGTCGAGCGCGTCGATGCCCCGGATGTCGGTCACCGTGACATGCGCCGCGAAGCCCGTCAGGCGGCGCGACACCTCGCGCTTGAAGCCCAGCACGACGGCCACGGCGAGGATCATCACGGCGATGCTCAAGGCCACCGACACGACGGCAATGCGCTCCATCACCCCGGGACGGTTGTCCGGGGCGGGACGGGCCATGCGGCGTGCGATGAGCAACGGAAGATTCACGTAAGAAGCGATCAGGGTGTCCGGTTTTAGTACAAAATTTCACGAAACGTCCGCAACGGGGCCCGGAAGCCCTCCGCGCGGGCAAATTGTCGTATAAATTTATGCAAAGTAAAGCAATATTTCGTATTTTTGCCCAAAACATCGCCACTTTTATGAAAAAACAGGCTCTCATCACGGGCGCGACATCGGGCATCGGACGCGCCACGGCCCTGCGCCTCGCACGCGAGGGATACGCCGTCACGGCCACGGGACGCCGCGCCGAGCGGCTCGACGCCCTCCGTGCCGAAATCGAGGCGGCGGGCGGCGAGTGCACGACGCTCCGTTTCGACGTCCGCTCCGAGGAGGAGGTGCGCCGCGCACTCGAGCCGCTCGAGCGCGTCGACCTGCTGGTCAACAACGCCGGGCTGGCCGCCGGGCTCGAACACATCGACCGGGGCGACACGCGCGACTGGGACGCGATGATCGACACCAACGTCAAGGGGCTGCTCTACGTCACGCGCGTCATCGCCCCCAAGATGGTGGCCGCGGGCGGCGGACACATCTTCAACATCGGGTCGATCGCCGGCACGGAGCCCTACGAGAACGGCGCCGTCTACTGCGCCTCGAAGCACGCCGTGCACGCCATCTCGCAGGCCATGCGCGCCGACCTGCTCGCGGCGGGCGTCAAGGTGACCGAAATCCGCCCCGGCATGGTCGAGACGGAGTTTTCGCTCGTGCGCTTCCACGGCGACCGCGACCGCGCCGACAAGGTCTACGAGGGGGTCGAGCCCCTGACCGGCGAGGATATTGCCGAAGCAATCGCATGGTGCGCACAATTACCGGCGCACATGAACGTTAATGATATGGTGCTGATGCCCGCGCAGCAGGCGGGGGCCTACTACACCTGTCGAAAACAAACCGAAAAAAAGTAACACAACATGACACTACCGCTTATCGCCCTGCTCCAGGCAGGATACTACACCACCACCCAGTCGCAGGCCGCGCACTACTCCGCGGCCACGATGGGCATGTTCGTGCTCATCATCGTCATCGGCATCGCCGGATACCTCGTGCAGGCCCGCCTGCAGTCGGTCTTCCGCAAATACTCGCGCGTGCAGTTCCCCGGCGGGCTCACGGGCGCCGAGGTCGCCGAGAAGATGCTGCGCGACAACAACATCCACAACGTGAAGGTCACGCACGTCGCGGGGCACCTTACCGACCACTTCAACCCGCAGACGATGACCGTCAACCTGAGCGACTCGGTCTACTCGTCAAACAGCGTCGCCGCCGCGGCCGTCGCCGCGCACGAGTGCGGCCATGCCGTGCAGCACGCCCGCGGCTACGCGCCGCTCACGCTGCGCTCGCAGCTCGTGCCCGTCGTGCAGTTCGCCTCGACGGCCGCTACGTGGGTCATCATCCTCGGACTGGTGATTCTGGCCACGACGCGCAACGAACTGCTCTGCTGGGTCGGCGTGGGGCTGATCGCCATGTCGGCGCTCTTCTCGCTGGTGACGCTGCCCGTCGAGTACAACGCCTCGGCCCGGGCCCTCGAATGGCTCCAGGTGAGCCGCACGATGCAGGGCGCGCAGCTCGTCCAGGCCCGCGAGGCCCTCTCGTGGGCAGCCCGCACCTACCTCGTGGCGGCGTTGAGCGCCATTGCATCGGTGCTCTATTACGTCTTCATGATCCTCGGACGGCGCGAGTAAACGGGCAATGAACTCCCCGGAAAAGAACTACATCCACAAAAGCTGGCAGGCGGTCGCGGCACTCATCGCAGTGCTCGCGGCCGTGAGTTTCATTCCCCCGCAAAGCATCGGGGGCGTGAAGCTGCGCCGGGCCAACATCCTCTCGGACCTGCTCGTCTTCGACGACTCGCAGGCCGCGGCGGCGGAGGCCGAGCCGCAGCTCTTCGACGAGGAGGAGTTCCACGTCGACATCTCGGAGGTTGCCGAACGCATCGTCGCCGACACGCTCTTCAGCGAGGTGCAGACCACCTTCCTGTGGGACCTCGCGCAGGTCGACCCGACAGCCGCCCCGCGGCACGTCGTGCCCGACACCGTGCGGTGGAGCACGGCGCTGACCCCCGTCGAGGAGGCCGATACGGTCGCCGCACCCTCGTTCCGCAGCTTCTGCGACACGCTGCTCGCGGCGCGCCGTCCGGTGCGCATCGCCGTGCTGGGCGACTCGTTCATCGAGGGCGACATCCTGACGGCCGACCTGCGCGAACGGCTGCAGGAGTGCTACGGAGGCGGCGGTCCCGGCTTCGCGCCGATGGCCTCGCCCCTGACGGCCTTCCGCCGCACGGTCAGGACCCAGTCGAAGGGGTGGACCACCTACAACATCATGCAGCGCCGCACGGCCCCCGAGGCCCTGCGCGCCAACTTCTACGTCTCGGGCTGGGTGAGCCACCCGGCAGCCGGGGCCTCGACCCGCTGGGAGATGACCGACTACCGGCGACATCTGGAGGAGTGCACCTCGGCCCGCGTGCTCTTCCTCTCGCCCGCCGCAAGCCGCGTCGAGGTGACGCTCAACGACACGCTGCACCGCGAATTTGCCATCCCGGCCGCCGCGGCCGTGCGGCAGATCGAGGTCCGCGCCCCGCGGATCCGCTCGCTCGCCTTCCGCGTCGTCTCGGGCACCGATGGGTTCATCGGCTACGGCGCGATCTTCGAGGGCGGCGGCGTCACGGTGGACAACTACTCGGTGCGCAGCAACAACGGGCAGGCAATGTTCTGGACCAATCCGTCGGTCAACGCCCAGATCGACGCCTTCGCGCACTACGACCTGGTGATCCTCCAGTACGGGCTCAACATCATGCAGTCGGGCGTGAAGAATTACCGCGCCTACTCGGCGCAGATCGAGAAGATGATCGCCTACGTCAGGGAGTGCTTCCCGCGCGCCGCGGTCCTCGTGCTGGGGGTCAGCGACCGCTCGGTCCGCACCGACGCGGGCTTCGAGCCCATGGACGCCATCCCCTTCATGCTCGACTGGCAGCGGCAGGCGGCCCGCAACGCCGGGGCGGCCTTCTGGCCGACGTGCGACGCCATGCGCGCCGAGGGCGGCATGGAGGCCTTCGTGCAGAACGGCTGGGCCGGCAAGGACTTCACGCACATCAACTACGCCGGCGGGCGGAGTGTCGCCCGCGCGCTCTGCGACGCCGTGAATGCCGAGACGCAGCGCATCCACGCCGCACGCGAGGCCGCCGCGCTGCGCCGCCGGCAGGAGGCACTGCTCGACTCGGCGCGCCGGGCCGAAATCGACCGGCAGCTGCTCCCCGCCGCGGTCACCCAACCCCTTAACGCCCCGCTCGAATGACACTGCCCACGGCGGAGGGCCTGACCGACAAGCTCCAAGCCCTGCTGACATACGACGCCACGCAGCCGCTGATCTTCAGCAGCGGGCTTTTCCTGTTCCTCTTCGCAGGGTTCCTGCTCGTATACAGCGCCGTGCGCCGCGCCACGCTGGCACGCATCGTCTACGTCATCCTCTTCTCGCTCTACTTCTACTACAAGTCGAGCGGCATCTACTTCCTGCTGCTCGTCTTCGCCGCGACGAGCGACTTTCTGATCGCGCAGGCGATCGCCCGCAGCAAGGGGCGCACGGCGCGCCACTGGCTCGTGGCCCTGAGCGTGGCGGTCAACCTCGGGATGCTCGGCTACTTCAAGTACACGAACTTCCTGGTCGACATCGCCAACCAGCTCTTCGGGCAGGGATTCCTCCAGTTCCAGAACATCTTCCTGCCGGTCGGCATCTCGTTCTTCGTCTTCCAGTCGATGAGCTACACGATCGACGTCTACCGCGGACAGCTCCAACCCCTGCGCAACTGGTTGGACTACCTCTTCTACCTCTCGTTCTTCCCGCAGCTGGTCGCCGGCCCCATCGTCCGGGCCCGGGACTTCATCCCGCAGATCCGGCGCGAGCCCTTCGTCTCGCGCGAGATGTTCGGCACGGGCGTCTTCCTCATCCTCACGGGTCTGTTCAAGAAGGCCATCATCTCGGACTACATCTCGCTGAACTTCGTGGACCGCGTCTTCGACGAGCCGCTGCTCTACACCGGCTTCGAGTGCCTGGCGGGCATCTACGGCTATGCGCTACAGATCTACTGCGACTTCTCGGGCTACTCCGACATGGCCATCGGCATCGCCCTGCTGCTGGGCTTCCACTTCCCCAAGAACTTCGACGCCCCCTACAAGTCGGCGACGATCACCGAATTCTGGAGGCGCTGGCACATCTCGCTCTCGTCGTGGCTGCGCGACTACCTCTACATCTCGCTGGGCGGCAACCGCAAGGGACGCCTGCGTACCTACGGGAACCTGCTGCTGACGATGCTGCTGGGCGGCCTGTGGCACGGTGCCGCCGTGCGCTTCATCCTCTGGGGCGGGCTGCACGGCGTGGCGCTGGCCCTGCACAAGCTGTGGCTCGCACGGGTGCCGGGGGCCAAGGTCCGCGGCTGCGAGATGCACTGGTGGAGCCGCGCAGCAGGTATCTTCCTTACCTTCAACCTCGTATCGCTGGGCTGGCTGATGTTCCGCGCCGAGTCGATGCAGACCGTCTCGCTCATGCTGCACCAGATCGTCGAGAACTTCAACGCCCCGATGATCCCGCAGGTGCTCGCGGGCTACGCCGGCGTCTTTGCCCTGATCGGCGCGGGCTACGTGCTGCACCTGCTGCCCGGCACGGTCGACGCCCTGGCGCGGCGCATCGTCGTGCACGCCCCGCTCGTGCTGCAGGTCGTGATGGCCGCGGCGATGATCTGGTGCGTCATGCAGATCAAGTCGAGCGACATCCAGCCCTTCATCTACTTCCAGTTCTGAACACGTAAACCCGCACTCCGGTGACACATTTCGACCACAGCCTCTTCCTCGCGCTCAACTTCGACGGCGGCCCCTGCTGGGACCGCGTGATGCTCACGCTCTCCGGCACGGCGGTCTGGATACCGCTCTACCTGCTGATCCTCTGGCTGGTGCTGCGCCGCACGGGCTGGCGCGGACTGCTGCTCTTCCTCGTGCTGATGGCCGCGGCCGTGGGGCTCGCGGACATCACGGCCGGCATCTTCAAGCACAACGGCCTGCTGGGCGACCTGCTACCGGAGCTGGAGCCCCGCTGGCGGCCGATGTTCACCCCCTCGCTCGAGGGGCTCGACATCGCCCCCGACTCGCTGCGCACGCTGCGCCGCCTGACGCCCGAGGCACTGCACGCCGCGGGATACTCCGGGCAATGGGCCGTCCACGTCCCCGTCGAGGCGGTGAGCGGCCGATTCGGCACCGTCTCGGCACACGCCGCCACGTTCGTGGCCCTGGCCGTCCTCTCGGCCGCCGTGATCCGCCGCCGGTGGTTCACCCTGCTCGTAACGCTCGCGGCCGCCGCGGTCTGCTACTCGCGCATCTACCTCGGCAAGCACTTCCCGATGGACCTCGTGTGGGGCGCCCTGGTGGGCGCGGTGCTCGGATACGCCGCCTGGCGGCTCTTCCGCCGCTTCGCAATGAACGGAAACGGGGCCCTGCGATAACGCAGCGCCCCGTCTCCGTTCTCCGGCCGCACGCAGAGGTCAGAAGCCCCACTCCTCGGGCACGGGCGTGCGGCTCTTCACCTCGGCGGGCACCTCGGGAAAGAGGGTCAGCCCGGTCTGCTGCTCGATGTAGGAGACCGGCACGGCGATCTCGCGCAGCTGTTGCCGCACGCTGCCGAGGCTGCGGTCGGTGAAGGTCTCGACCCAGAAACCGACCGCCTGCAGCTCGTCGGCCGTGCAATCCTGCACGCGCTTGCCTGTCGTGCCGCTGCGCGTGCGCAACGCGGCCTTGAACTGGTGCGTGGGGATGACGCAGAGCTTCTGCGCCGGGTCGGGCGAGGGTTCGTTGAAGTTCGAGGAGTCGTATTCGGTCCACCGCTCGTGTTCGTAGTGACACCCGGCCACGACGAAGAGCGTGTCGGAGACGATGTTCCGGTTTTCCGACCCGTCGTCGGCCGAGATGTCGTTCTGCGTGTTGCGCGAGCCCGACAACACCGCCTCGACGCAGCTCCACACCGCGGAGAAGGCGCCCGCCGACGCGTTGGGCTGCGGTGCGACGTTCGTCGGATAGAAGGTCTGCCGGTTGATTTCGCGGTCGGCGCCGCCCCGCTCGCTCGACATGCAGAGGTGCCCCTTCGTCCAGCTGCCCGAGCGTCCCAGCATCCCGAGTACGGAGGTCGACCAGTACTGGTAGGGGTCCGAACCGGTCGGGCCGTCGCTGCGGTAGATCTTCGCCTGGTACTCCTCGCCGAGGGCCGGATCGGGCGCCCACGGATCGGGCGACGTGCGGCCGTAGCCGCCTTCGCGGTAGCAGGCATGCAGCGGATAGGCGACCCAGACGGGGTTGTGGCGGCGCGTGTCGTAGCCGTAGGAGTAGTTGCGCACCCGCTTGCGGGAGTTGACCGTCTCGGTCCAGTGCGTGAAGTAGGCCCTGTCGCCCGAAAGTTCGGCCCGGTCACCGGCCGGCTCCCGCCAGTCGGCGGGCAGCTCGGGGAAGCGGTAAGGTTCGACGTGCAGGTCGATGCGCTCACCACCGCCGCCCGCCACGAGCCGCAGGTCGTCGAAGTTCAGGCCATACTGCCGCTCGGTCCCCGTCGGCGTGAAGCGGATGTAGAGGCTCCCGACGGGCTCGGTGATGGTGAACCCCACCGTGGCGAGGGTCCAGGTGTTGTAGGTCGCGGCGGCCGTGTAGGAGAGCGGCTTCCACGTCACGCCGTCGGAGCTCAACGCGAGGGTCATGTCGTCGGACGGGAAGAGCGCGCCGAACGAGAGCGTATAGTCGGTCACGCCGGCCGGCAGCGCGATGCCGCCGACCGTGAAGTAGTCCGTGGCGGGGTTGTAGTACATCCGGGCGTAACTGCCGCCCGATGCCCCCGAATAGCGTCCCGCCGAGCCGTAGCTGCTGGCGATCTGCACGTTGTAGACCGCATACCGCACCTCCGCGGCCCCGGTACCGGAGTGCGTCTGCCACGACGTGTCCTGATTGGCCCAGACCCACGAGGAGCGCTCCCCGCCGAAGTCGAGTGCGAAGATGGCCTGCTGCGGCTCGGCGGCGCGACGCACCGTCACGCGGGCGGTCACGGCTCCGGGCCCCTCGCCCGCCGTCACCTCCAGCACGCATTCGGTATCGGCCGGGACCTCCTCGATGAGGATCGACGCATCGCCCTCGCCCGAAGCGGGCGAGAAACGGAGCGCCGCATCGGACGCGGCGACCCACGGGGCATTGCTCTCCACGGTGACGACGTGCGTTGCGGGATCGTCCGGATCGAAGAGCAGTGTCTCGGGCGTCACCGAGAGGTGCACCGGCTCCGCCCCGCGGCGCGTGACGGAGATCATCCCGCCCGACACGCCGCCTCCGCCGGCCTGCACGCCCAGCCGGATGGTCGTACCTTCGGGCATCGACATCAGCGTGAAGCGCCCGTCACCCGAGCCGGAGGCGGGCGAGACCGAGACGGCGGCATCCTCCGGTGTCCAGACGACCTGCCAGGAGGTGTTGGCCGCGACCTCGACGACGTTGCGCGCCGCATTCTCCTCGTCGAAGAGGAACGATCCGGAGGTGATCGCGGCATAGCGGTCATCCTCCGACGTGCCGTCCGTGCAGGCGACGGCGAAGATGGAGATCAGCAAAAGGACGGCCGTCAGCAGCAGCGCCGCAAAGCGCAGCGCCCCGCGGCCCGAGAGCGGAATCCGAACGGGTAAAGGGTGTTTCATGGCAAAACGGGAATAGGTCTCGGACAAAATTAGACGCCGCGCGCCCACCGTCGCTTTCAGAACGTACATATCCGCTTGCAAAGTGTATATGAACGATTCGCGGCCGCGGCGGGCGTAAAATTCGCGGGAAAATTATTAACTTTGCACGGATAATCCGAAACATCAAAAAAAGATCACATATGGCTATCGAACTCAGTGAACAGGAACAATTGCGCAGACGGTCGCTCCAGGCGCTGCGCGAACTGGGCATAAACCCCTACCCCGCAGCGCGTTACGACGTAACGGCCACGGCCCGTGAAATCGCCGAGAACTACGACGAGACGAAGGGCAACTACCAGCAGGTGCGCATCGCCGGCCGCATCATGTCGCGCCGCATCATGGGCAGCGCCTCGTTCTTCGAGCTGCAGGACCACACGGGCCGCATCCAGGTCTACGTCCGCCGCGACGACATCTGCCCCGAAGGCGACCCGACGCTCTACAACACGGTCTTCAAGAAGCTGCTCGACATCGGCGACTTCGTGGGCGTCGAGGGCTTCGCCTTCCACACGAACACCGGCGAGCTGTCGGTGCACTGCCGTGCGCTGACCGTGCTCTCGAAGTCGATCCGCCCGCTGCCCGTCGTCAAGGAGAAGGACGGACAGATGTTCGACGCCTTCACCGATCCGGAGATGCGCTACCGCCAGCGCTACGTCGACCTGGTGGTCAATCCGCAGGTGCGCGAAACCTTCATCAAGCGGTCGCGCATCATCACCGCCATGCGCGAGTTCTTCAACGAGCGGGGCTACGTCGAGGTCGAGACCCCGATCCTGCAGCCCATTCCGGGCGGTGCGTCGGCGCGTCCCTTCATCACGCACCACAACGCCCTGGACACCGACTTCTACATGCGCATTGCCACGGAGCTCTACCTCAAGCGGCTGATCGTCGGCGGTTTCGAGGGCGTCTACGAGTTCGGCAAGAACTTCCGCAACGAAGGCATGGACCGCACACACAACCCCGAGTTCACCTGCATGGAGATCTATGTCGCCTACAAGGACTACCTCTGGATGATGGAGTTCACCGAGCAGCTGCTCGAGCGCGTGGCCATAGCCGTGAACGGCACGACGGAGCTGACCATCGGCGGCCGGCAGATTTCGTTCAAGGCGCCGTTCCGCCGCCTGACGATGACCGACGCCATCCGCGAGAAGACCGGCTACGACATCACGGGCCAGAGCGAGGAGCAGCTGCGCGAAGCCTGCAGGCGGCTCAACGTCGAGACCGACGAGACGATGGGCAAGGGCAAGCTCATCGACGCCATCTTCGGCCAGTACTGCGAACCGGACTTCATCCAGCCGACGTTCGTCTGCGACTACCCCATCGAGATGTCGCCGCTGTGCAAGCGCCACCGCGCGAACCCCGACCTGACGGAGCGCTTCGAGCTCTTCGTCAACGGCAAGGAGCTCTGCAACGCCTACTCGGAGCTGAACGACCCGATCGACCAGCTGGAGCGCTTCCAGGAGCAGCTGCGCCTCTCGGAAAAGGGCGACGACGAGGCGATGTTCATCGACATGGACTTCGTGCGCGCGCTCGAATACGGCATGCCGACCTGCTCGGGCATGGGCATGGGCATCGACCGGCTGACGATGTTCATGCTCGACCAGCCCTCAATCCAGGACGTGCTCTTCTTCCCGACGATGCGCCCCGAAAAGAAGGTCGTGGCCGATGCCGCGGAGAAGTACACCGCCATCGGCGTACCCGAGGAGTGGGTGCCGGTGATCCAGAAGATGGGCTACATCACCGTCGAGTCGCTGCGCAAGCTCGCGCCGGGCAAGTTCTTCAACGACCTGTGCGGCTTCAACAAGAAGAACAAGCTCGGGCTGAAGGCCCCCTCGATGGAGGAGGTCAAGGCGTGGTGCACCGGGGAGTAAATACGGCAGGAGGATGGCACCCGGAAGAGAAGGCAAACTGCTGCATGCGGCGCTCATCGCCGCGGCCGTTGCACTGAACGTGCTGACGCTTGCGGGCGTCGTGCAGGCCCCCGTCTGGCGCTGGATCGCCGCACTGGGCTGCGGCGCGGCATGGGGCTATGTCGCCCTCGGCGTCGCGAAGCGCCTGACGCGGAACGCGCAGGTCACGTTCACGGTGCTGTGCTACCTGGTCTTCTTCGTCATGCCCCTCGTCGGGCGCACGGAGACGACCCGCACGGGACACCTGCTCACTACGCTGCAGGTGGTATTTCTCTGGGCGCTGATCGTTGCAGTTTTTTATGACATCTTTTATAAAAACAAACCGAACATGAGAAAGAAAATCGTAGCCGGCAACTGGAAGATGAATACGCTTCCCGCCGAAGGAGTCGAACTCGCCAAAGGAGTCGTGGCAGGCCGTCAGGAGGTTTGCTCGTGCGTGAACTTCATCGTATGCCCGCCGTTCACCCACCTCGCCCTGGTGGCCGAGGCGCTGAAGGGCTCGGACATCGAGCTCGGAGCACAGAACTGCGCCGCCGAGGCCAAGGGTGCCTACACGGGTGAGGTCGCCGCGTCGATGATCGCCGCCCTGGGCTGCAAGTACGTGATCCTCGGCCACTCGGAGCGCCGCCAGTACTACGGCGAGACGTCGGAAACGCTCAACAAGAAGATGGAGCAGGCCTATGCCAACCACCTGACGCCGATCTACTGCGTGGGTGAGAACCTCGCCGAGCGCGAGGCCGGCAAGCACTTCGACGTGGTGAAGGCCCAGATCGAGGAGGTGGTCTACCACCTCACGGAGGAGCAGTTCAAGCACCTCGTGATCGCCTACGAGCCCGTATGGGCCATCGGCACGGGCAAGACCGCCACGGCTGACCAGGCACAGGAGATCCACGCCTACATCCGTCAGGTGCTGGCCGCCAAGTTCGGCGCCGCAGCTGCCGAGTGCCCGATCCTCTACGGCGGTTCGTGCAAGCCGTCGAACGCAGCCGAGATCTTCGCCAAGGAGGATGTCGACGGCGGTCTGATCGGCGGTGCCGCCCTCAAGGCCGAGGATTTCCTCGCCATCGGCAAGGGCTTCGCGAAGTAGTCCGTGCCCGACACCGCGGTCCGGCGGGCAGAAGCCCGCAAAGGGCCGTCCGGATGCAAAAATCCCGGATTTCCAGCAGTGGAAATCCGGGATTTCGTTTTGTCGGCGCCGGGGCGTCAGTCGTCGATGTCCGTCACGTTGAACTGCTTGTCGAACTCGATCTCCAGCCCGTTCGAGAGCTCGATCTCCCACGAGTAGCGCTTGCGCTCGATCTTGCGGACCTGCTGGTTGGGGAAGGTCTGGGCAACATAGCTCTTGATCTGCTCCGGCACGATGTCGGCGGGAACGGCCGCATAACGGCTCCCCACGGAGGTCCACGCACCATCGGAATCGAACTCCACCTCGGTGCGGTCGGTGTAGATCACCTCGTACTCCGAACCGATGAACTTCGGGTCCTCGACGGCATAGGCGAGCGTCAGCTCCGCAAAGTGGCTCTTCAGGAAGGTCTGTGCCGCGGCGGGCAGTTTGTCCAGCGTAATGGGACGGTCGTTACCGGCAAAGGCGGTCGAAATTCCGGCAAACAGCAGGGCTGCGGCGATAAAAATCTTTTTCATGGTCGTGTTGTTTTTAAGTTTGTATTTGATGTTTTCGTTCTTGTCACAGTGCAAAGGTCGGGCATAATTCTGAAAGGAATCTAAAATTTTGCATCCGACCCGCATTTTTTTATCCGGACGCCTCTCCGGCAGGGGTCGGCAGGCGTCCGAACGGTTCAAAATGCAAAAAAGGGCATGCCGGGCGGAGCGAAACGGCAAATTTTTCCTATCTTTATCGGGCCCGCGCCGAATCCGCGGAGCGCAAACCCGAATCCGAAACACCATGAAACACCCCTGCGCCGACCTTGCGGGCGGCCTGCTCTGCCTTGCCGCCTGCTGCGCCCTGCTGACCTCCTGCGGCGATACCGCGTCCGCCCCCTCCGCCGACTTCGTCCGCGTCGAAGAGGGGCGTTTCCTGCTCGGAGACGAGCCCTGCTACTTCGTCGGCACCAACTTCTGGTACGGCCCGATCCTCGGATCGGAGGGTCCCGGCGGAGACCGCGCCCGCCTCGGGCGCGAGCTGGACACGTTGGCCGCCTGCGGCCTGCGGAACCTGCGCGTGCTCGTCGGCACCGAGGGGCCCGAGGGCGTTCCGTCCAAAATAGCCCCGATCCTCCAGCCCGCACCGGGCCGGTACGACGACGCGCTGCTCGACGGGCTCGACTACTTCATGCAGCAGCTCTCGCTGCGCGGCATGAAGGCGGTGCTCTACCTGACCAACTCGTGGGAGTGGTCGGGCGGCTACTCGCAATACCTCGCCTGGGCCGGGGCGGGCGAGGCGGCCATCCCGGCCGTCGACGGCTACCGCGCCTACGTGGAGTATGTCTCGCAGTTCATCCCCAACGTCCGTGCCCGGGCGCTCTATGCCGACCACGTGCGTTTCATCGTGGGGCGCACGAACCGCTACACGGGTGTCCGCTACGTCGACGACCCGGCGATCTTCTCGTGGCAGATATGCAACGAGCCGCGCCCCTTCGGGGAGGAGAACCACGAGGCCTTCGCCGAGTGGATCGGAGAAACGGCCCGGCTGATCCGCTCGCTGGACCCCAACCATCTGATCTCCACGGGATCGGAGGGCATCGTCGGCTGCGAGGGCGACGAAGCGCTCACCGAACGCATCCACGCCATCCCGGAGATCGGCTACCTCAACCTCCACATCTGGCCGAGCAACTGGCAGTGGGTCGACAAGGAGCAGCTGGCCGAGGGGATGGACAACGCCCTCACGCAGACCGACCGCTACATCGACCGGCACCTGGCCATCGCCGAACGACTCGGCAAGCCCGTGGTGATCGAGGAGTTCGGCTTCCCGCGCGACGACTGCCGCTTCGGGCGGGGCACACCGACGACGCTGCGCGACCGCTATTACGGTGCCATTCTCGAACGGCTGCACGCCTCGGCCGCAGCGGGCGGGCTGCTCGCCGGGGTCAATTGCTGGGCCTGGGGCGGCGAGGCGCAGCCCGCACACCGCGACTGGCAGCCGGGCGACCCCTACTGCGGCGACCCGGCGCAGGAGCCGCAGGGCCTCTACTCGGTCTTCGGCGACGACACGACGGTCGCCCTGCTGCGCGAGGCCGCACAACACCTCGCCCGCTGACGCGCCATCCCGAACGGCATACGCAAACGGGAGCCTGCCGGTTTCGGCAGGCTCCCGTCACAAAAGGAAAAAGACGACAGCAGCAGGTCACGGCATTGCGTCCTCACACCCAAATCAAAGTGTTCGGTTCCGACCCCGGCAGGCAGTCCTTGCGGCATCACTCTTCCGCCGAGACGTAAGGGATGCGGCTGCGGTCGGTCAGCACGCCGAACTCCCCCACGCCATAGCCCTCGCCGGACTGCGTGCGGCGCGGCACCAGCCGCACGTAGCGGGCCTCGACCGTCCGGCCAAAGCCGACGGTGCGGCGGACGGGGCTGTTGACGATGTTGTCGAAGGAGTCGTTCTCGCGCAGCGTCGTCCAGTGCCGGGCATCGGTGCTGACGGCCAGATCGTAGTCGATCAGGCAGCCGCCGCGCCCTGCGAGAAGGGGCTCATAGAAGAAACCCGTGAGCGGCAGCGTGCGGCCCAGGTCGACCGTGAGCGCCTCGCCCTCGGCGAGCCGCGCACCGCGGCTGCACGCCTCGTCGCCGTTGTCCGTCAGGCCGTCGACGGCCCCGGCGGCCGACGCGGGCCCAACGACACGGAAGTCGCGCGGAGCAAGGTCCCAGTCCCAGCGGGCCGGGGCGCTCGTGCGCCCTTCGGAGACGACGATGGCGGCCAGGCGGCACGGGCCCGTCACGGTGAAGGGCTCCGCGTAGCGGGCTGAGGCGGTCGTGGGCTGCGAGCCGTCGAGCGTATAGTAGATCTCACCGGACTCCGCGGCCGTAAGGGTCACGCGCCCCTGCTTGTCGCGCATGGCGGCGGGAGACTCGATGAAGATGCGGTCGTCGTAGAGCGCCAGGCGGTTGAGCACGGGCGTCGCCAGCGAGCGGTCGATCACCACGCGCAGGCCGCGCGTCGTCACGCGGTCGATGCGCACGATGCGCTTGTAGCCGACGGTCGTCTCGCGGGCCACCTCGCGCCACGAGCCGTCGTCATCGAGCGTCTCGATGCGGAAGGCGGCGATGCGCTGTCCGAGCGGAATGTACTCCTGCAGCATCACGCGGTTGAAGCTCCGCGCCTCGGGGAAGCGGAGCGTAAGCGTCGCGCTCCGCACCTCATCGGCCGCAGCCCAACAGCTGTCGTAATCGTCATTGAGCAGGTTCTCCGCTCCGTAGCCGCGGCCGCGCACGTCGGACGCCTCGATGCGGGCACCCTGGGCGAGGTCTTCGGCGAAGATTTCGTCCAGCGCGGCGCGGAATTCCATCAGGCGCGCCGAGTCGACCGCGCAGATCAGGCCCCGCTTGTCGGCCGGCACGTTGAGCAGCAGCAGCGAGTTGCGTCCCACGCTGTTGTAGTAGATCGTCAGCAGCTCGGCAAGCGACTTGACCTGCCCGTCCTCGGAGGCGCGGTAGAACCATCCCGGACGGATCGAGACATCGGTTTCGGAAGGAACCCACGCCTCGCCGAGCATGTTGCCGCAGTTGAGCGTATCGAGTGCGGGCGACCGTCCGGGGGCATAGCCCGTCGTGTCGAGACGCGACCAGCAGGTGCGGCCTGCAAATCCCGCCTCGTTGCCGACCCAGCGGCAGCCGGGGCCCACGTCGCTGAAGATCACCGCACCGGGCTGGCAGGCGTAGACGGTCTCGTGGTAGCGTTTCCAGTCGTAGACCTGCCGCTTGCCGTTGGGGCCTTCACCGCAGGCGCCGTCGAACCACTGTTCGAAGACCTCGCCATAGCTGCCCAACGCGCTGCGGAGCGTCGCGACGAAGGCCTCGTTGTAGTCGGGCGTGCCGTAGGTCGGGTCATTGCGGTCCCAGGGCGAGATGTAAACGCCGAACTTCAGGCCCTCCTCGCGGCACGCCTCCGAGAGTTCGCGCAGCACGTCGCCCTTGCCGTCGCGCCAGGAGCTCTGGGCCACGGTGTGGCTGCTGGCCGGATTGGGCCAGAGGCAGAAGCCGTCGTGGTGCTTCGCCGTGAGGATGATGCCCTTCATGCCGGCAGCCGAGGCGATGGCGGCCCACTGACGGCAGTCGAGTGCCGTCGGCTGGAAAAGGTCGACGCTCTCGGTGCCCTTGCCCCACTCCGATTCGGTGTAGGTGTTGGGGCCGAAATGGACGAACAGGTTGGTCTCCATGCGCTGCCAGGCGACCTGCTCGGGCGTGGGCACGGGTCCGAACGCCGCGGGAGGCGGGGTCTGGCAGGCCGTCACGACGGCCGCGCAGCAGAGCGTTGTCAGGATGTCGGAAAGTTTCATATCAATTCGTTTCTTCGGGTTTCGCAGCCAGTGGAATCGTTACACAGGCCCAAACCGGAACCGACAGCGATTGGTTCATCTGGATGGACATGGTTGCGGTTTCAGGTTACGCTTGTAAATTTACGCATATAGCCCCGAAAAACCAAACCGCCATATTACACCGTAGCCTAAAAGGCATCTGTTCCCGACCTGCCGGGCGGGTGCCGAAAACAAAAAAAGAGCCGCGACCCGATGGGTCACGGCTCCGGATTTCGTCGCGGCCGGACGAGCCGTCAGCTAAACGGCTGATCCACCGCGGATCGGGCACTGATTACAGCTTCGGGCCGGCAGCAACCAGGCTCTTGCCCTCCTCGTTGCCGGTGAACTTCGTGAAGTTCTTGATGAAGCGGCCGGCGAGGTCCTTGGCCTTTACGTCCCAATCGGCGGGGTTCTGGTACGTGTCGCGCGGATCGAGGATGGCGGGGTCTACACCCGGCAGCTCGGTCGGCACCTTGAAGTCGAAGATCGGAATCATCTTCGTCGGGGCCTTGTCGATCGAACCGTCGAGGATGGCGTCGATGATGCCGCGCGTATCCTTGATCGAGATACGCTTGCCCGTACCGTTCCAGCCCGTGTTCACGAGGTAGGCCGTAGCGCCCGACTGCTGCATGCGCTTAACGAGCTCCTGACCGTACTTGGTGGGGTGCAGCGACAGAAAGGCGGCGCCGAAGCAGGCCGAGAAGGTCGGCGTGGGCTCCGTGATACCGCGCTCCGTGCCGGCCAGCTTGGCCGTGAAGCCGGAGAGGAAGTAGTACTTCGTCTGCTCGGGCGTCAGGATCGAAACCGGGGGCAGCACGCCGAATGCATCGGCCGAGAGGAAGATCACCTTCTTGGCGGCCGGAGCCTTCGATACGGGCTTGACGATGTTCTTGATGTGGAAGATCGGGTACGACACGCGCGTGTTCTCCGTTACGGACTTGTCGGCGAAGTCGATCGCACCCTTCGGGCCTACCGTCACGTTCTCGAGCAGTGCGTTGCGGCGGATGGCGTTCCAGATGTCGGGCTCGTTCTCCTTCGAGAGGTTGATGACCTTGGCGTAGCAGCCGCCCTCGAAGTTGAAGACGCCGTCGTCGTCCCAGCCGTGCTCGTCGTCACCGATGAGCTGACGCTTCGGGTCGGTCGACAGCGTGGTCTTGCCCGTACCCGACAGACCGAAGAAGATGGCCGTTTCGCCCTTCTCGTTGGTGTTGGCCGAGCAGTGCATCGAAGCGATGCCCTTCAGAGGCAGCAGGTAATTCATGTAGGAGAACATACCCTTCTTCATCTCGCCGCCGTACCAGGTGTTGATGATCACCTGCATCTTCTCCGTGAGGTTGAAGACAACGGCCGTCTCGGAGTTCAGACCGAGGCGCTTGAAGTCCTTGACCTTGGCCTTCGAGGCGTTGAGCACCACGAAGTCGGGCTCGCCGTACTCCTCGAGCTCGGCGTCGGTCGGACGGATGAACATGTTCTTGACGAAGTGTGCCTGCCAGGCCACCTCCATGATGAAGCGGATCTTCAGACGCGTGTTCTCGTTGGCGCCGCAGAAGGTATCCACCACGTAGAGCTTCTTGCCCGAGAGCTCCTGGGCGGCAATCTTCTTCAGCTCCTTCCACGTAGCCTTCGTCACGGGCTTGTTGTCGTTCTTGTACTCGTCGGAGGTCCACCAGATCGTATCCTTGGTGGTCTCGTCCATGACGAAGAACTTGTCCTTGGGCGAACGGCCCGTGTAGACGCCCGTCATGACGTTCACGGCACCCATGTCGGTCAGCTGACCCTTCTCGTAGCCGCGCAGGCCCTTCTTGGTCTCCTCACGAAAGAGCTCGTCGTAGGAGGGATTGTACACGATCTCGGTCACACCCGTGATCCCGTACTTTCTCAAATCCATCTTGTCCATAGTCGTTTGTTATTTAATAAAACCTCAAAAACCTTGTTTCTGCCGGCCGGGCTTCCGCCCGCCTGCCGCAGCCCCTCTGCGGGGCATCTTCCGTCGGAGACATCCGCCGGGGATCGTCGCCGGGTCTTTCCGTCAGAAACCGGCTGCCGGGGGTTGCTACCCGACTTTCCCATCAGAGACCGGCTGCCGGGGATCACCACCGAACCGTCCCGTCCGAGACCGTCCACCGGACCTTCCCGTCACCGGCCGCCGGGGATCGTCGCCTCTCGCGCTCCCCCCCCCGCGTCGCCCGGAAAAAACCGAGTTCCGACGGCACAAAGGTAGAAAAACTTTCAGACTTGTGAAAAAAATAACAGTAAAAATTACAAAAAAATTTTATTATTTTTCACTCCCCATGTAACCGACTAAATCACAGAACCATAGCAGCCTCATCAAACACCCGGCAAGGGGCTCCGCCCGGGGACGGATGCACCCGGCCGAACCGTCCGGCACACCGCGCCGCAACCCGGTGCGGCCGCAGCAGACACACGCAGACAAGGCACCCCGATGCAACTTTTATGTCAAAACGTCCGCTTTTCCGATAAAATTGCGCCGGAGGAGCGATTTTTTTGCTAATTTTGATAGCCATGGCCGGACTTTACTTCCACATCCCCTTCTGCAAGCGCATCTGCGCCTACTGCGACTTCTACAAGAGCGTCGAAACGGCGCGGCTCCCGGAGACGCTGCAGGCGATGCACCGCGAGCTGGAGAGCCGTCGGGAGTACCTCGGCGGCGAGGCGGTCCGCACGCGCTACTTCGGCGGCGGCACCCCGTCGCTCTGCACGCCGGAGCAGCTGCGGGCGCTGCTCGACCAGGCAGCCGGGCTGTTCGACTGTTCGGCCGCGGAGGAGACCACGCTCGAGGCCAACCCCGACGACCTCACGCCCCGCTACCTCGACGCCCTGCGCGAGGCGGGCATCGACCGCCTCTCGATCGGCATCCAGTCGCTCGACGACGACTGCCTGCGCCTGATGAATCGCCGCCACACGGCCCGGCAGGCCGTCGAGGCGGTCCGCGCGGCCCGCAAGGCGGGGTTCGGCAACCTTACCGTCGACCTGATCTTCGGCGTCCCGGGATTCGGCGGCGACTTGCTGCGCCGCACGCTCGACGGCATCCTCGCGCTGGAGGCAGAGCATGTGTCGGCCTACCACCTCACCGTCGAACCCGACACGGCCTTCGGGCGGCGGGCGGCCCGCGGCAGCTTCCGCCCCGTGGAGGAGCAGGTGAGCGAGGAGGAGTTCCTCACCGTGCACCGCACGCTGACCGGGGCCGGGTACGAGCACTACGAGGTCTCGAACTTTGCCCGCCCGGGATTCCGCGCCCGCCACAACGCCGCCTACTGGCACGGCGAAAAGTACCTCGGCATCGGGCCCGCGGCCCACTCGTTCGACGGGCGGGAGCGCCACTGGAACGTCGCCTCCGTCACCCGCTATATCGACGGCGAGGAGGCCGAAGCGGAGCAGCTCACCGAGCACGACCGCTTCAACGAGTACCTGCTCACACGGCTGCGCACGGCCGAGGGGATCTGCCTCGAGGAGCTGCGGCAGCGCTTCGGTGCGGAACGCGCCGAGCGGCTGCGGCGCGAGGCCGCCCGGTGGATTGCGGCCGGCACGCTGCGCATTTCGTCCGGACGCATGGCCGTTCCGCCCGAACGCTTCCTCGTCAGCGACGCGGTCATCGAATCGCTGTTCGAGGCCTGATGCAAGGTCCAAATTCGTGACCCTGAAATGTTAAGTTATTCTTAAATAATTTTATTAACTGCATTTCGGGTTGTTTTATATAATTATAAGTATTACCTTTGCGGCCGGAAATCAAACCGGATCACGGAAAAACTACAAAAGTATATGAGCAATGCGAAATTGTCCCCCGACTTCCTGTTCGAGGTAAGCTGGGAGGTATGCAACAAAGTCGGCGGTATCCACACCGTCATTTCGACCAAGACGCAAACCGCCATCCGCAAATTCGGAGAGCGCTATATTCTGCTGGGTCCCGACCTCTCGCACGAGGGCGTGAACCCCGAATTCCAGGAGGACCCCAACCTGCTGAAGGCATGGCGCCAGAACGTCTACAACGAGGGCATCCGCATCCGCGTGGGACGCTGGAAGATCAAGGGCGAGCCGATGGTCATCCTCGTCGACTTCTCGTCGCTCATCCCGCGCAAGGACGAAATCCTGAAGAGCCTGTGGGAGAGCTACCACGTCGATTCGATCTCGGGACAGTGGGACTACATCGAGCCGGTGCTCTTCGGCTGGGCCGCCGGCAAGGTCATCGCCTCCTATGTCGATACCTTCTGCACGGCCACCGAAAAGGTCGCCGCCCACTTCCACGAATGGATGACCGCCGCCGGCGGTCTCTACCTGCGTCTGCACGCCCCCTATGTGGCCACCGTCTTCACGACGCACGCCACGATCATGGGCCGCTGCATCGCCGGCAACCGCCTGCCCCTCTACAACGACCTCTCGAAGTTCAACGCCGACGAGCTGGCCCGCCAGTTCAACGTCACGGCCAAGCACTCGATCGAGAAGATGGCCGCCACATACCACGACGAGTTCCTCACCGTGAGCGACATCACCGCCTCGGAGTGCAAGTACCTGCTCGGCCGCGAGGTCGACGGCGTGACGCCCAACGGCTTTGAGAACGACTTCGTATGGAGCGGCGACGAGTACGTCGCCAAGCGCGCCGAGGCCCGCCGGGCGATGATCTCCGTGGCCGAGGCCTGCCTGGGCCGCAAGTTCGCCACCGATCCGCTCATCATCGGCACGAGCGGCCGCTACGAGTTCCACAACAAGGGGCTCGACGTCTTCATCGAGTCGCTCAAGCAGCTGGCCGCTTCGGACCGTCTCCAGCGCGAGGTGCTCGCCTACATCACCGTGCCGGCCGGCAACCGCGGCCCGCGCGTCGACCTGCAGGCCCATCTGGCCGACCCGTCGAAGCCCATCGACGACAGCCAGTACAAATACTCGACACACTACCTGGAAAACCAGACGTGGGACCCCATCGTCAACGCCCTGGCCGGGTCGGTGCTCACGACGGCCGACTCGAAGGTCAAGGTGATCTTCGTGCCCACCTACCTGAACAAGAGCGACGGCATCTTCAACAAGGACTACTACGAGCTGCTCGTCGGCATGGACGTCACGGTCTTCCCCTCCTACTACGAGCCGTGGGGCTACACGCCGCTGGAGTCGGTGGCCTTCTCCGTCCCGACGATCACCACGACGCTCGCCGGCTTCGGCCTCTGGGTCAGCAAGCAGCGCACGCACACCGGCGTGGAGATCATCCGCCGCGACGACTACAACGACAAGGAGGCCGAGCAGCAGATCGCCGACGCGCTGCTGCGCTTCAGCCTGCTCGACGAGAAGCACGTCAACGAGGCGCGCGTCTCGGCCTACGAGATCGCCGAAACGGCCCTCTGGGAGCACCTCTACAAGGCCTATGAGGACGCCTACTCGGATGCGATCGAGAGCTCGATCGTGCGCACGAACCGCGCCGTGCTGGACGACGGCGGCGCCAAGACCGAGCAGATCAACTTCGTGCGCCAGCAGCTCTTCGTCGAGAAACCCAACTGGAACCGCATGATGGTCGACAAGACGCTGCCCAAGCGCCTGCACGCCCTCGAGGAGCTCTCGCGCAACCTCTGGTGGTGCTGGAACCCGGGCGCCCGCGACCTGTTCGAGAACATCGACCCGACGCTCTGGACCGAGTGCGAGCGCAACCCGATCGTCTTCCTCGACAAGCTGAGCGTCGAGCGCCTCAAGGAGCTCGAGCACGACGACGTCTTCCTCGCACAACTCGACGGCGTCTACGCGCAGTTCCGCGACTACATGAATGAAAAACCCGATCCGAAGGCGACCTCGATCACCTACTTCTCGATGGAGTACGGCCTGCACTCGTCGCTGAAGATCTACTCGGGCGGTCTGGGCATCCTCGCCGGCGACTACCTCAAGGAGGCGTCGGACAAGAACGTCCCGATGACGGCCGTGGGTCTGCTCTACCGCTACGGCTACTTCACGCAGCGGCTCTCGGCCCAGGGCGCACAGGAGGCGACCTACGAGGCGCAGAACTTCTTCAAGCTGCCCATCTCGCCCGTGCGTGACGAGGCCGGCGGCTGGGTCACGGTGACCATCGCCTTCCCGGGCCGCACGCTCTCGGCGCGCGTCTGGAAGTGCCAGGTCGGCCGCACGGACCTCTACCTGCTCGACGCCGACTACGAGGACAACCTCGAGGAGGACCGTCAGATCACCCACTACCTCTACGGCGGCGACTGGGAGAACCGCCTCAAGCAGGAGATCCTGCTCGGCATCGGCGGCATCCGCGCCCTGCGCAAGCTCGGCATCAAGCACGACGTATACCACTGCAACGAAGGACATGCCGCCTTCATCGGCATCGAGCGCATCCGCGAACTGGTCAACCACAAGAAGCTCTCCTTCTCGGAGGCGCTGGAGGTGATCCGCTCGTCGTCGCTCTTCACCACGCACACGCCCGTGCCGGCCGGTCACGACGCCTTCCCCGAGTCGATGATCCGCCAGTACATGTCGCACTACCCCGACGTGCTGGGCATCACCTGGGAGCAGTACATCAACCTCGGCAAGACCAACCCCAACGACCCGAACGAGAAGTTCTCGATGTCGGTGCTGGCCTGCAACCTCTCGCAGGAGGTCAACGGCGTATCGTGGCTCCACGGCGAGGTGTCGAAGGAGATTCTGGGCAACATGTGGCCGGGCTACTTCAAGAACGAGCTCCATATCGGCTACGTCACCAACGGCGTGCACTTCCCGACCTGGATCGCCACGTCGCTGCGCCGCCTCTACGCCCGCTACTTCCCCGAAGGGTTCGAGGGCCACGTCTACGACATCCCGGCCTGGCAGAAGGTACACAACATCCCCGACGAGGAGCTTTGGGGTGAGCGCATGAAGCTCAAGAACCGCCTCGTCAAGCATATCCGCAAACGCTACAGCGATCCCAAGCAGGTGCGTCTCGACTCGCCGCGCCAGATGCTGCAGATCATCGAGGGCATCAAGCCCGAGGTGCTGACCATCGGCTTCGCCCGCCGCTTCGCCACCTACAAGCGCGCCTACCTGCTCTTCACGAACCTCGACCGCCTCTCGGCCATCGTCAACAACAAGGAGCGCCCCGTGCAGTTCATCTTCGCGGGCAAGGCACACCCGAACGACAAGCCGGGACAGGACCTCATCAAGCGCATCGTCGAGGTGGCCGCCATGCCGCAGTTCGTGGGCAAGATCATCTTCCTGCAGAACTACGACATGGAGCTCGCCCGCCGCATGGTTCAGGGCGTGGACGTATGGCTCAACACGCCGACGCGTCCGCTCGAGGCCTCGGGTACGTCGGGCGAGAAGTGCGTCATGAACGGCGTGATGCAGTTCTCGGTACTCGACGGCTGGTGGGTCGAGGGCTACAAGGAGGGGGCCGGCTGGGCCCTGCCCATGGAGCGGACCTTCACCGACCAGCGCTTCCAGGACGAGCTCGACGCCGAGATGATCTACAACACCATCGAGGAGCAGATCGCACCGCTCTACTACCGCCGCGGCGCCGACGGCATCCCGCACGAGTGGGTCGCTTCGGTGAAGAGGTGCGTGGCCGACATCGCCTCGAACTTCACGATGAACCGCCAGCTGATCGACTACGAAAACCGCTTCTACAACAAGCTCGCCGCACGCAAGCACCGCATCGTCGAGGGCGGCTACAAGCTGGCCCGCGAGATCGCCGCCTGGAAGCGCAAGGTTTCGGCCGCATGGGACCAGGTGCGCGTCGTCGACGTGCAGCGCGTGACGATCAACAAGGAGGCCGTCTACGTGGGTGAGAAATACCACTTCGAGGTGAAGCTCGACGTAGCCAACCTGCAGCCCGAGGACATCGGCGTCGAGATGGTCATCGCCCAGCAGATCGTCGGCGGACAGAGCGTCAACGTCATCCGCACGATACAGTTCGAACGCGTCAAGACGGAGGGCAGTCTGGTGACCTACACGCTCGACTACACGCCCGACGAGACCGGTACGTTCGACGTGGCGCTGCGTGTCTACCCGAGCAACCCGAATCTGCCGCACCGCATGGACTTCGCCCTCGTGAAATGGGCATAACGGACTCCGAACGGTGGAAAAAAGTGGCAGAAGAGGATAAAAAAGGTATTGATTTTCAAAAAAACCGTTTTCGGAAAGCGAAATTTTCAATATCTTTATAGAGCGAACCGTAAAAACAAAAAATATGTCAGCACTAACTTTCGAGAAAAGCGAATTGAGCAACCTCGAGTATTCGCTCCAGCGTGAGATGCTCGCCACGGACCGCATCGGCGGTTACATGAGCACCACCATCGTCTGCTGCAATACCCGCCGTTACCACGGACTGATCGTCGCCCCGATCGACGAGAGCGACAAGACCTACGTCCTGCTCTCGTCGCTCGACGAGACCATCATCCAGCATGACCAGGCGTTCAACCTGGCCCTGCACCGCTTCCCGGGCGTCTACGAACCCCGCGGACACAAGTACATCACCGACTTCGAGTATACGCCGACCCCCACGATCACCTACCGCGTGGGCGGCGTCATCCTCCGCAAGGAGATGCTCTGGATCCACAAGCGCACGCAGCTGATGATCCGCTACACGCTCGTGGATGCCCATTCGGAGACGAAACTGCGCCTGCGCCCGTTCCTCGCCTTCCGCGACAAGCACGAACTCACGCACGCCAACATGGAGGCCAACGGCCACTCCTACCCCGCCGTCAACGGCGTGAAGTGCCGCCTCTACGAGTCGTTCCCGTGGCTCTACCTCCAGACGAGCAGGCCCGGAACGGAGTTCGTCCCCGCCCCCGACTGGTACTACAACTTCGAGTACCTGCAGGACATCGCCCGCGGATACGACGGCCACGAGGACCTCATGACCACGGGATACTTTGAAACCGAACTCAAGAAGGGCGAGAGCATCATCTTCTCGGCATCGCTCGACGAGATGGGCTCGACGAAGACCATCGAGGAGGTATACGCCGCCTCGATCGCCCGCCGCACGCACAAGGTCGACTTCCACAGCTGCCTCGAGCACTCGGCCCGCCAGTTCCTGATCCGCCGTCCGGGCAACCGCACGGAGGTGATCTCGGGCTATCCGTGGCACGGCGTCTCGACGCGCCAGACCCTCGTCGCCCTGCCGGGCATCACGATCCTCCAGAACCACAAGGAGGACTGCATCGACGCGCTCGACACGCTCGTGCGCGACATGAAGGAGGGCATGTTTGCGGGCGACGGCTCGGCCGCCGTGGCGGCGGACGCCCCGCTGTGGTTCTTCTGGACGCTGCAGGAGCTCGAAAAGGAGATCGGCGGCAAGGCCGTCTGGGAGCGCTACGCAACGGCCATGAAGGGCATTCTGGAGAACTACCGCAAGGGGGTTGCCGGGCGCGTGATCCTCAACGACAACGGGCTCGTGTGGGCCTCGGCCGACCAGCCCCTCACGTGGATGGATTCGGTGATCGACGGCGTGGCCGTCACGCCGCGCAACGGCTACCAGGTCGAGGTCAACGCACTCTGGTACAACGCCGTATGCTACGCCCTCGAACTGGCCGCAGCCAACGGCGACAAGGACTTCGTCAAGGAGTGGAAGGAGCTGCCCGAACGCACGAAGGCGTCGTTCAACGAGCTCTTCCGCCTGCCGGAAGGCTATCTGGCCGACTACGTGGGTGAAAACGGCCCCGACAAGTCGATCCGCCCGAACATGATCATCGCCTGCGGTCTGAAGTACAAGATGCTCGACACGGAGACCCAGCTCGAAGTGATCCGCACGGTGCGCCAGCACCTGCTCACCCCGCGCGGCCTGCGCACGCTCTCGCCGCGCAACCCGCTCTACCGGGGCACGCAGGTCGGTACGCCCGCCGAGCGCGACTTCGCCGGCAAGAACGGCTCGGTATGGCCCTGGCTGCTGATGTTCTACGTCCGCGCCTGCTTCGACATCGACGGAGACCGCTTCCGTCCGCAGGCCGAGGAGATGCTCGACAACTTCAACGAGGACATCCAGAGCTACGGCATCGGCTCGATTGCCGAACTCTTCGACGCCGATCCTCCGTTCTCGCCCCGCGGTGCCATTTCGCAGGCCTGGAGCGTAGCCGCCGTGCTGGACATCTGGCACCTCGCACACGAGCACAAGGCTGCGGAGAAGCCCGCCCGGGCTCCCCGGAAGAGTGCCGCAGGAAAGAGCGCCGAGAAGAAGGCCGCAACGGCAACGGAGAAGAAGAGCACGGAGAAGAAGCCCGCAACGGCTGCGGAGAAGAAGCCCGCCGCACGGCGCACCGTCAGAAAAACGGAGAAGAAATAAGAGGACAAGTCCGACGTCCGCACGCAATCGGAGAGAATCGGGAGAGGCGCGGTCCGCAGGGACCTGCAGCCTCCGAGCGGGTGGTACGGGACGCGAGACGGCTCGAAGCCGGGAGAAACGCCCCACGCGTACAGGCGAAGAACGAAGAAACAGTTAAAATTTAGAGGAGATAAATTATGAGAGTTTTAATGTTCGGTTGGGAGTTTCCGCCCCACATCGCGGGTGGCCTGGGAACGGCATGCTACGGCATGACGCGGGGTCTGGCCCGCAACGGCGTCGACGTGACGTTCGTGGTTCCGCACGCCTACGGCGACGAGGACCAGCGTTTCATCCATGTGGTCAACGCCAGCGACGTGGAGGCGCTCTACGGCTCGACCGGCAGCGGAGCGGACGACGTGCTGGAGAAGATGTCGTTCATCCACATCGATTCCAACATGGTGCCCTACATCTCGCCCGAAGAGTACGAGAGCTACCATGAGCAGTATGTCAAGACGGGACAGAAGACCTGGTCGACGACCGACGCCTGGAAGCAGCGCTACACCTTCTCGGGCAAATACGGTGCCAACCTCATGGAGGAGGTGGCCCGCTATGCGGTGGTCGCAGCCCAGGTGGCCCGCGACCTGGAGGGGCAGTTCGACGTGATCCACGCCCACGACTGGCTCACCTACTACGCCGGCATCGCCGCCAAGCGCGTCTCGGGCAAGCCGCTCGTCGTGCACATGCACGCCACGGAGTACGACCGCAGCGGCGAGCACGTCAACACGCAGGTCTACGCCATCGAGCGGGCCGGCATGATGGCTGCCGACCGGGTGATCGCCGTGTCGAACCTCACGCGCAACATCGTCATCAACAAGTACGGCATCGCCCCCGAGAAGGTCGTCACGGTGCACAACGCCGTGCGCTTCGCCGAGAACTCGACCGAGGCGCCCGAGCGCGGCGTGAAGGACAAGATCGTCACCTTCCTGGGCCGCATCACCTACCAGAAGGGGCCCGACTACTTCGTCGAGGCGGCCGCCAAGGTGCTCAAGCGCGTGCCCAATGTCCGCTTCGTGATGGCCGGTTCGGGCGACATGATGAACCACATCGTCCGCCGCGTGGCCCGGCTGGGCATTGCCGACCGCTTCCACTTCACGGGATTTCTCCGCGGCGAGGACGTGCACAAGATGTTCCAGCTCTCGGACGTCTACGTCATGCCGTCGGTTTCGGAGCCCTTCGGCATCTCGCCCCTCGAGGCCATGCGCTCGAACGTCCCGGTCATCATCTCCAAGCAGAGCGGCGTGGCCGAAGTGCTGGACTACGCCGTGAAGGTGGACTACTGGGATGTCGACGCCCTTGCCGACTCGATCTACGCCCTGATCACCTACCCGGCCCTCGCCCGCATGTTCGCCGCCAAGGGTCTCGAGGAGGTCACCAACCTCAAGTGGAACGACGCCGCAGCCAAGATCAAGAGCGTTTATGAAGCCGCAATCGAAGAAAACAAGAAACACTAAAATAAACTGACCTTATGAAAACCGTCTGCTTATACTTTCAGGTACACCAGCCCTGGCGTCTGAAGAAATACCGCTTCTTCAACATGGGCAAGGACCACAACTACCTGGACGACCTGCTCAACCGCTCGATCATGCAGAAGGTCGCCCGGCAGTGCTACCTGCCGATGAACGCCCTGCTGCTGAAACTCATCAAGGAGAACAAGGGCAAGTTCCGCTGCACGTTCTCGATCACCGGCACGGCCGTCGAGCAGTTCCGCGCCTTCGCACCCGAGGTGCTCGACTCGTTCAAGGAGCTCGCCGCCACGGGATGCGTGGAGTTCCTGGCCGAGACCTACTCGCACTCGCTCGCCTCGCTCGCCTCGAAGGAGGACTTCACCGAGCAGGTGAAGCTCCACATGGCTATGCTCAAGAAGGAGTTCGGCGTGAAGCCCACCGCCTTCCGCAACACGGAGCTCATCTACTCGGACGAGATCGGCGAAATGGTCGCCGGCATGGGCTTCCGCACGATGCTGGCCGAGGGAGCCAAGCACGTGCTGGGCTGGAAGTCGCCCAACTACGTCTACGCCAACGCCATCGACCAGAAGCTGCGGCTGCTGCTGCGCAACTACAAGCTCTCGGACGACATTGCGTTCCGCTTCTCGGACAAGAACTGGGACCAGTGGCCGCTGACGCCCGACAAGTACGTGTCGTGGCTTGCGTCGGAGGATACCCCGGGTGAGGTCATCAACCTCTTCATGGACTACGAGACCTTCGGCGAGCACCAGGGTGCCGAAACGGGCATCTTCGAGTTCATGCGGGCGCTGCCGAAGGCGATCCTCGCCAAGAAGAGCGGCCTGGAGTTCGCCACGGTGAGCGAAACGGCCAAGAAGCACCAGCCCGTCTCGGTGCTGCACTGCCCGCACGTGATGTCGTGGGCCGACGAGGAGCGCGACGTGACGGCATGGCTCGGCAACGAGCTGCAGAACGAGGCCTTCTCGAAGCTCTACGCACAGAAGGAGAAGATCAAGGCCCTCAAGAGCCCCGATTTCGACTACGTGTGGAGCTTCATGCAGACCTCGGACCACTTCTACTACATGGCGACGAAGTGGCTCTCGGACGGCGACGTGCACTCCTACTTCAACCCCTACGATTCGGCCTACGACGCCTTCATCAACTACATGAATGTCCTCTCGGATTTCATCATCGAGCTGGACAAGGCCGTGGCCGCCAAGGCCGCCCGCAAATAGGACGGACCGCGGTCGTCAATCGCGAAAACCGGACTTTCCTTTTCGGAAGGTCCGGTTTTTTCTTTCCCGTTCCGGCCAAAACGCGAAGCCCAACTCCCCGGCGGAACGGACACGTCTCCCGAGCGGGGGAGGGTAAACTCCCGGCAGAGCGAACGCAGCTTCCGTACAGAACGGGCCAGCACCCCGGGCGGAGCGGATGCCGCATTCGGAAAGGACAACCGCCAGAGCGGACCTACTGCCGGGCCCTCTCCTCGAGGATTGCCTCCTTGTGCTGCTGAGCCCACTCCACAAGCGAAAAGAGGTGCGGCAACAGGCTCTCGCCGCGCGGCGAAAGGCGGTACTCGACACGCGGCGGCACCTCGGCGAAGAGCTCGCGGCGGATCAGGCCGTCGCGCTCGAGCGAACGCAGGGTCACCGTCAGCATCCGCTGCGAGATGTCGCCGATCGTCCGCCGGATCTCGTTGAAGCGCATGACGCCGTTGGCATGCAGCGTCATCAGCACAAGTATCGACCACTTGTCACCCAGACGCGCCAGCACGTCGCGGACCGGGCAACTGCCCGTCGGATGAAAATTCGTCCATTTTTTTTCTGATTCCATCTCCGTCGTTTTCAATAAAGCGTACAAAAAGGTAACCGACGCACATTCCGGTGCCCTCTTGCAGGTTCGACCGGAAGGGGATATATTTGCCGTATACAAAGATAACGAACTTATCAAAAGTAACTAACGTTTCACTCAAAAAAACAAGCGTATGGCAAAGAAGGTGGCCGTCGTGGCCGTGAATCCCGTCAACGGGATGGGTCTGTTCCAGTATCTGGAGACATTCTACGAACACAAGATTCCCTGCACGCTCTTCGCCGTGGCGGAGACGACGCAGATCAAAACCAACTCGGGCGTGGCGCTGACGGCCGACCGGGTGATCGCCGACCTGAAGGGGCACGAGTCGGAATACGATGCCCTGGTATTTGCCTGCGGCGACGCCGTTCCCGTCTTTGCGGAGCACGCCGGCGAGGCATGGAACCGCGACCTGATGGAGGTGCTCAACCGCTTCGGCGAGAGCGGCAGGCTGATGATCGGCCACTGCGCCGCCGGACTGATGTTCGGATTCGCCGGAACGGCCAAAGGACGCCGCGTCGCCGTGCATCCGATGGCCCGCGCCGCCGTGCAGGGACCCGTCGCCACGGAAAATGCGACGGAGGTAGACGGAAACTTCTACACGGCGCAGGACGAGCACGCCATTCCCGCCCTGATCGACCGGATCGTCGAGGCGCTCCGATAGCCGGAGTGCCGAAACGGCGTCAACAGCCAATCCCGGTACGGCAATATGCCGTACCGGGATTTTTCTACCGTGCGTACGGGTCGGAATCTGCCGAAAAAAGCTATCTTTGTAGACCCAAAAACTGCAAGGATGAAACAAGCACACCCCATGCCCGTTCCCGAGCACGGAGCGCACTCGCAACCCGACGCACCGGGAGACGACACGGCCGCCAACCCCGGCGGTTCACGCGGCGAAGCGCCCTGCACGCCCTCCGACCCGACGACAGAGACACCCGACACGGACGCACCGAACACGCCAGAGGGATCCCCGGCCGAAGGGCCCGACGCACACGGCACGGACGACGACCGCCCCACCGCGCGCAGAGGCCTGTCCGCAAGGCTGGAGGAGCGCCGGCGCCTGCTGCGGCGACGCATCGAATACAGGCGGCTCAAGCGCATCCGCAAACGCACCGTCCCGGCCTACACCCACTGCAAGAACTGCGGCGAGCGGCTCCAGGGCATGTATTGCAGCCGCTGCGGACAGTATGCGCTCGACATCGAGCAGCCCTTCTGGAAATACATCCGGCAATATTTCGAGAACGTCTACCAGTTCGACAGCAAGGTGTGGCAGACGCTCTGGCTGCTCTTCCGCCGCCCGGGGCTGCTGACCTGCGAGTTCAACGCCGGGAAGATCAACTCCTACGTCCATCCCTTCCGGCTCTACATGTTCATCTCGGTGATCTTCTTCACGCTCTTCTTCATGTTCGCGTCGGACATTGCCCAACGCAGCGTGCGGGAGATCGCTCTCCAGCCGCAGCACCTGCCCGACACGGTCCTGACGCAGCTGCGCTCGGGAGCGCCGCAGCCCGACACGTGCGTCTTCCTGTACGACGGGACGGGCTTCGCCGAGATGCTCGAGCTGAAGGAGATCCCGACGGAGGAACTGCTGCAGGTCAAATCGCCGTTCGGCGGCCGGCACGGGCTGACGATGACCCGGATGCCGCGGCTGCTGCACGACTCGTGTCTCTACCGCACGACGCTCAAAGAGCGCGACCTGGAGAATCTCACGGCCGCCCGGCAGACGATCGCCCGCTACAACCCCGCCGCAGGATTGCAGGACTTCAGCGGCCTGGACGACGAAGACGCCGACCGCCTGGAGGCGCTCGATCTTGAGGAGTACGACGAGGAGTTGCTGGCGCTGCTGCGCACGTTCGACCCGCAGCGCACACCGGTCTACGACTGGCGGCAAAAGCAGAGCGACCCGGACCAGCTGGAACAGCAGTGGCAGCAGGAGAGCTTCGTCAACAACCTGCTGGCCGACCTCTCGAAGTGGACGCCCCTCTACATGATGTTCCTGCTGCCGCTCTTCGCCCTGCTGCTCAAGTGGGCCTACCGCAAGCGGCGGATGAACTACATGCACCACTTCGTCCACGCCATCCACATCAACTCCTTCTTCCTGCTGCTGGTCGCCGTACCCGCCGCCATCCTGATCTATTACGCCGAGGCTCAGGAGAACAACGACGCGATTCTCGTCAGCTTCGAGCTCTTCTTCGCACTGGTCTTCCTCTACATGCTCCTCTCCTCGCACACGGTCTACCGCGAGGGATGGTTCAAGACCCTCGTCAAGAGCCTGCTCGTCTTCGGATCGTTCACGTTCGTGGCGCTGTGCATCGCCTTCGTGCTCATCATCCGGCTGATCTACACCTACTGGGAATAAGGCCCCGCACGGCCGGAGCAACACGGCGGGGGGCAACGAAAAAGAGTCCGGGCTGCGTCGTTCGCAACCCGGACTCGTGTTTTCCGACACCCGGAGCCGGCCGTCAGCCGCGGCGCTTGTAGCGCGAGGGCGACGTGCCGGTATGCTGCTTGAAGTATTTGCCGAAGAAGGACTGCGTCGAGAAGTTCAGGTGGTAGGCGATCTCCTGGATACTCATGCCCGAATACTTGAGCAGCGCCTTCGCCTCGAGGATCACCGACTCGTCGATCCACCGCGCCGCCGTCTTGCCGCTCACCTCCTTGACCACCGACGAGAGGTACTTGGGCGTGATGTTGAGCTGCTTGGCGTAGAAGCTCACGTTGCGCTCGCGCTTGCTGTACTGCTGCAGCAGCGACATGAACTCGTCGAAGAGCACCTCGCAGCGCCCCTGCTTCATCTGCCCGGGCTGCTCGCGCTGGTTGATCTCCGTGATGATGTAGAAGGCCGTCGTGAAGAGCGTGCGGATGATCTCGTGGCGGTAGCGCTCCTTGTCGCTGCGCAGCATCGTCTTGACGAGCTGGAACAGCTGCCGGATCTCGTCGACATCCTCCTGCCGCACCTCCAGCACGGGCGCCTTGCCGAAGCGCATGTAGACGGGCAGCGACGTCGACAGGTCGATCTGAATCTCGTTGACGAACGACTTGGAGAAGGCCAGCAGGTAGGCCGCGGCGTTCGACGAGCACTTGATTGTGCGGATGATCGAATCGGGGTTGAAGAAGACGATCATGTTGGGCCGCACGTTGTAGTTCTGCATGTCGATCGACACGGTCGCCTCTCCGGCCATCATGATGATCGCCGTGAAGCCGTCGATCGACGTCGGGTAATCCGCCGTGGTGTTCTTGTCGGCCGTCAGGGTCGTGATGACCAGATCGTCCGAAAGGTAGAATACATCGCTCATCTCCTTCTTGATGCGGGAGATGGATACCTTGTGCAGGCCCTCGCGGGAACCGCTCCGGCCCTTGCGTAACGTGCTGCTGTCGGCCATAGAGTCGTTGTTTTTCGGACAAATGTAAAAAATTCATTCGGGGAACGCAAGCACCGCACGAAAATTCGTCTTCGGGCGGTCAGTCGCGCGGCATCTCGCACATCATGCGCAGCGCCCCCGGAAGGCACTCGATGTGCAGCGGGAACTCCGCCCCGGGCTGCCCGTCGACGTCGGTCGGCTCGTTGCGCGTCGAGCGGATATCGATCTGCCGCGCCTGCAGCTGCCGCACGATCTTCGGATTGCCGCCGAGCAGGTAGCGGCCCATGGCCAGCGTCGAGGTGATGATGTCCTTCTTCTCGAGCAGCAGGCAGTCGAACAGCCCGTCCTTGATCGACGAGCGGCGCGCCAGGCGGAAGCCGCCGGCCGTCTCGCCGTTGAAGATCAGCACCATGAGCGACCGCAGGTCGAAATGCTCGCCGTCGGCCACAATCTCGAGCGGCATGGCGTGCATCGAGCAGAACTCCTTGACCCCCTCGACGAGGTAGGCCAGCTTGCCGATGCGGTGCTTGCGCTCGTCGGGCGTGCGCTGCGAGGTGGTCGTGAAGACCCCGAACGAGAAGACGTTGACGAAGTAGAGGTCGTTCACGCGGCCGCAGTCCACCCGCTCCTCCGATCCTGAGGCGATCTGGCGCGCCGCCTCGAGCGGGTCTGCCGACATGCCGAGCGCCCCGGCGAAGTCGTTGGCCGTGCCGGCCGGAATCACGCCGAGCGGAATGTCGAGCCCCTTGCGCTTCATGGCGTTGACGGCGAAGTTCACCGTGCCGTCGCCGCCGGCGACGACCATCAGGTCGATCCCCTCGTTGCCGTCGAAGGGGTTGGTGTCGAAGTCGATCAGCTGCGGCGTCACGTCGTATCCGTAGGCCTGAAAGACGGTGCAGATGTTCTCGACGTTGCGGTCGATGTGTCCGCGGCCGGACTGCGTATTGTAGAGAAAAACGGCGGTTTTCATCAAATCTCTTCCGTATTGGGTGCCGGCGGGCCAAGGGTCTTGCGACCGGCTCGCCGGACACGGGTTCTACTGCATGAGAAGGGGCTTCATCGCGGGCGAGACGTACTCCTCATACTCGCCCTGCTCGCCCGCCAGGATGAAGTAGGCCTGCAAGCCGGGCAGGCGCTGCACGGCCGCGAGGGCATCGTCGGCCCCCATGGCCAGCAGCATCGTCCCCAGGGCGTCGGCCTCGGCGCATGTCGGCGCCGCGACGGTCACCGACAGCAGGCGCGAGACGACGCTGCGCCCCGTGCGGGGATCGATCGTGTGGGCCACCTTGCGGCCCGTCTCGTCGAGGTAGAAGCGGCGGTAGTTGCCCGACGTGGCCAGCCCGCCCGCATTCATGCGGATGCGCCGCTGGAGGTAGGCCCCGTCGCTCATGTTGCCGTCGAAGGGGGTTTCGATGCCGATGCGCCAGGGCTGCCCCGCAGGATTGACGCCGCGGCAGCGCACCTCGCCGCCGATGTCGACGATGTAGTTCCGGGCGCCGAAGCGCTCGACGAGCGCCGCCAGCAGGTCCACCGTGTAGCCCTTGGCCACGGAGTTGAAGTCCAGCTGCACGCGCGGGTCCGCCTTGACGAGGCGTCCGTGCTCGATCCGCACCTTCTCACGACCCACGAAGCACAGGATCGAGTCGATGTTCGGATGCTGCGTGCGCGCCTTCCCGGCGAAGCCCCACGCCTCGACCAGCGGCTTGACCGTCACGTCGTAGCGGCCGTCGCTCAGGGCGCCGATGCTGTCCGCCAGGCGGAGGTTGAAGGCGATATGCCGGTCGACCGAGTCGGTCTCGTTGCGGTTCAGGCGGCTCAGCAGCGACGCCGGGTCGAAGATCGACATCGACGCCTTGGCCTCGCGGTCGAGCTCCATGGCGGCGGCGTAGAGCTGCTGCGCGGAGGTTCCCTTCACGTCGGCCACGACGTGCATCGTCGTGCCCAGCATCGCGCCGTCGACGGTCACGTACTCCCCGCGCCCGGCGCAGCCGGCCGCAAGCACCCCGAACAACCCGGCGGCCAGGCCGCGCAAAAGCCTTTTCATTTCCATCGTTTTCACTTGTTTAGGCACAAAAATACGATTTTTCCTCCGCATCCGGTACTTTTCGGCGCAAAATGCAAATAATTTTTCGGTTTTTCATGCTTCATATGAATTATATTCGTAACTTTGCCGAACGCTCTGGCGTTATTCACGGTAAGGGGAATGCGTCGTAGAGTGGAACTTAAATAAACTTAACACACAATGGCTTATTTAACAGCTGAGAAAAAGCAGGAGCTTTTCGGTAAGTACGGCAAGTCTAACACGGATACGGGTTCTCCCGAGAGCCAGATTGCCCTGTTTTCCTACCGTATCAACCACCTTACTGAACACCTCAAAAGCAACAAGCACGACTTCGGAACCCAGCGCGCCCTGCTGCGCCTGGTAGGTAAGCGCCGCCAGTTGCTGGAGTACCTCAAGGAGGTCGACATCGAGCGCTACCGCGCGATCATCAAGACGCTGAACCTCCGCAAGTAGTCCGCGAGGAAGAGATGAGGGCAATTCCCGCGAGGGATTGCCTTCATTTTCTAAAATGATCACAATTGGAACACACTATAGGTTTAAGATTTTTTATGGAAGAAAAGAAGCTGTACAACGCAGTCCGCAAGATCATCACGCTGGCCGACGGTCGCCAGATCGAGATCGAAACGGGCAAACTGGCCAAGCAGGCCGACGGCTCGGTCGTCGTCAAGATGGGCGACACGATGCTGCTCGGTACCGTCGTGGCCGCCAAGGATGCAAAACCCGACACCGACTTCATGCCCCTGCAGGTGGAGTACAAGGAGAAGTATGCCGCCTGCGGACGTTACCCCGGAGGCTTCATGAAGCGCGAAGGCAAGGCCAACGACTCGGAGATTCTCGTTGCCCGCCTGATCGACCGCGCCCTGCGCCCCCTGTTCCCCGCAGACTACCACGCCGAGGTCTACGTCACCGTGACGCTCATCTCGGCCGACAAGGATATTCAGCCCGACGCCCTGGCCGGTCTGGCCGCCTCGGCGGCCCTCGCCGTATCGGACATCCCCTTCGGCGGCCCGATCTCGGAGGTGCGCGTCGCCCGCCGCAACGGCGAGTACGTCATCAACCCCGCCTTCTCGGAGATGGCCGAGTGCGACCTGGACATCATGGTCGGCGGTACGATCGACAACATCCTCATGGTCGAGGGTGAGATGAAGGAGGTATCCGAGGAGGTGATGCTCGGCGCCATCAAGTTCGCGCACGAGGAGATCAAGAAGCACTGCGCCGTACAGATCGAGCTCTCGAAGGAGCTGGGCAAGGA